>Ga0208004_1000173_pt1 | contig 24756 bp, 24 predicted proteins | sample DEB08_DNA_6_FD_184522 | JGI IMG/M metagenome (GOLD analysis project Ga0208004, IMG submission 184522) | Aqueous microbial communities from the Delaware River and Bay under freshwater to marine salinity gradient to study organic matter... | ecosystem: Environmental > Aquatic > Marine > Coastal ...
ATCCTTGATTAGTTCTAAGTACCAATCACATACTTCGTCCCAGGCGAAGTGGTAGAGCGCATCACTTCCCTTTGCGAACTCAAAGTTCTCATAAAGTGAATCGACTTCTTCAATAGTTCGATCCAAGAGATCAAGAATCCAACTATCAATATGGTTTAGCTCTGAACGAGCAGGAAGCTCACCATTTATAGTTGCGCCATTCATTATCGCAAAACGAGTCGCATTCCAGACCTTCGTTGCAAAATTTCGAGCTCCAGCAATCCACTCATCGGCTAACGCTTGATCTGCTCCAGGATTTGCGCCTCGCGCAAGCGCAAAGCGGAGTGCGTCTGAGCCATATTTGTCCATAAACTCAAGTGGATCAATCACATTGCCTTTTGATTTAGACATCTTCTTTCCGTGCTTATCGCGCACTAGTCCATGAAGTGCAATTACTTCAAATGGCTGTTTCCCATCCATGGCAAACAAACCAAAAATCATCATGCGTGCTACCCAGAAAAAGAGGATGTCATAACCGGTGACAAGAACGCTTGTTGGATAGAACTTCTTTAACTCTTCAGTTTCTTCAGGCCAACCCAGAGTCGAAAATGGCCACAAAGCTGAGGAAAACCAAGTATCTAATACATCCTCATCTTGAACCCATCCTTCAGGTCCACTCTCATCGGGTCCAACGACTTCCATTTCACCATTTGGTCCGTACCAGACGGGAATTCGATGTCCCCACCACAGTTGGCGTGAGATGCACCAGTCATGCATGTTGTCGACCCAGTCAAAATAACGTGGTTCCAGTTCTTTTGGAGAAATCTCAACTCGGCCATCTCTAACAGCATCGCCAGCTAACTTCGCAAGTGGAGCAACTTTTACAAACCACTGCATGGAAAGCCTTGGTTCAACAATTGTGCTGCAGCGCGAACAGTGGCCAACGCTATGTTTGTAAGGGCGCTTTTCCCAGCCGAGTAATCCATCCGTGCGAAGTTGTTCGACAACAGCCTTGCGCGCTGCAAATCTATCCATACCATCGAATTGAGTTCCGGTACCTTCCATTACACCGGCCTCATTCATGATGATAATCATTGGGACGTTATGCCTCATTCCCATCTCAAAATCGTTTGGATCATGCGCGGCAGTTACCTTTACGGCTCCAGTTCCAAAATCAGGATCCACAAGCTCATCCGCAATAATTGGAATCATTCGGTTCACATAAGGAAGTTTTACCTTCTTGCCAATCATTTGCTTATAACGATCATCATTTGGATTGACTGCTACGGCTCCATCACCAAGCATTGTTTCAGGGCGTGTAGTCGCTATGAAGATGTGATCGCCATCTAATTCACCGTAACGTATCTGAACAAACTCGCCATCAATTTCTTGGTAATCAACTTCAATATCGGACAAGGCAGTTAGACAACGAGGACACCAGTTGATTATCCGTTCGGCGCGATATATCAAGCCCGCTTCATAGAGCCGCTTGAAAATAGTCAGAACCGCTCTAGAAAGCCCTTCATCCATGGTGAAGCGTTCGCGATTCCAATCAACGCTATCGCCAAGTCGCTTCATCTGGTCGAGAATTGCGCCACCAGACTCGGTTTTCCATTCCCAAACTTTCTTCACGAATTCTTCACGACCAAAGTCATGTCGACTCTTTCCTTGAGAGGCGAGCTGTCGTTCAACAACATTCTGTGTAGCGATACCCGCGTGATCCATTCCGGGAAGCCAGAGGGTTTCAAAACCCTTCATGCGCTTCATTCTTATTAATAGATCTTGAAGTGTGTGATCGAGAGCGTGACCGATATGAAGACTTCCGGTCACATTAGGTGGAGGAATGACTATGCAAAATGGAGGTTTATTGGATTTCGCATCAGCAGAGAAATATCCAGAATCTAGCCATTTTTGGTAGAGCGGACCCTCAATATCTTGCGGTGCAAAATTGGAAGGTAGCTCAGACATAAGACGGGATACTACCGAGAGTTACGCAGTCTTCTCTTCTCCGCGCTTACCGCTTCGTTTCACGCTATTTGGACCACGCTCTACATACACGGGCGACGTCTTATTCTTAATTACTTCAGCGTTCACGATTACCTTGGCAATCTCTTTTTTGCTTGGCACTTCATACATAACAGGTAGAAGGATTTCCTCCATGATTGCACGTAGTCCACGTGCGCCTGTTCCGCGAGCGATGGCTTGGTCTGCGATTAATTCAAGCGCATCTTCAGCTATTTCTAGCTCAACATCGTCCATATCAAATAGGTGTTGGTACTGCTTAACTAAAGCATTCTTAGGCTCAGTCAGGATTTGTAGTAAAGCGGCGCGATCGAGACTCTCAACAGAAGTCACGATTGGCAGCCGGCCAATAAACTCAGGAATCATGCCGAATTTCAATAGATCTTCCGGCATAACATCTGCAAAAGGATCGAGCTTCTCGTTCTCTTTCAATACCTTAAGCGAAGCGTTAAAACCGACTCCGGCCTTTCCTTTGCGTCCTTCAATTATCTTCTCAAGGCCAGCAAACGCTCCGCCGACTATAAATAGAACATTGGTCGTATCAATTTGAATGAATTCTTGATGTGGATGTTTTCGGCCACCTTGTGGTGGAACAGAGGCGGTTGTGCCCTCTAATATTTTTAGCAACGCTTGTTGGACACCTTCGCCAGAGACATCTCTTGTTATAGATGGGTTCTCACTCTTTCGCGCTACTTTGTCGATTTCATCAATATAAATAATTCCAGTCTCAGCCTTCTTGACATCAAAATCAGCGGCCTGAATTAATTTCAAAAGAATATTTTCGACATCTTCGCCAACATATCCCGCCTCTGTTAGCGCCGTTGCATCAGCGATAGCAAATGGAACATTAAGCATTCTGGCTAGAGTTTGGGCGAGAAGTGTCTTTCCACACCCGGTTGGGCCAAGTAACAAGATGTTGCTCTTTGCTAATTCAACGCCTTCCTCGCGACGACGATCGCCTGTCTTTATCCGCTTGTAGTGGTTGTAAACCGCGACTGAGAGTGATTTCTTCGCGCGATCTTGGCCAATCACGTACTGATCTAGAAAGTCATAGATTTCTTGGGGTTTTGGAAGTTCTTGTAATCCAAGACCAGAAGCCTCATTTAATTCATCTTCAATAATTTCGTTACAGAGATCGATGCACTCATCACAGATGTAGACCCCAGGGCCGGCGATAAGTTTTTTGACTTGTTTCTGGGTCTTGCCACAGAAGGAACACTTAAGGAGATCGCCGCTTTCACCGATGCGAGTCACAATGGCCAACTTTCACTAGGGAAGGCTCTAATCGTAGATTTGAACCCGTTCGTATAGTGGGTGATACGCGTTCGCTTTAAGAGTAATTCGAGCTGCGGAGGTTACTTCCTAACGGAAGCTTTACGGCTCGCAAGAATTTGGTCGATAAGTCCGTACTCAACCGCTTCGGCGGAGGTCAGAATCTTGTCGCGCTCAATGTCCTTAGCGATTTCCTCTTTACTCTTCTTGGAGTGCTTAGAGAGCATGTTCTCCAAGAGTTCGCGCATCCGGAGCACTTCTTTGGCTTGGATTTCAATATCCGAACCCTGCCCGCCGCCTTCGCTATAGGGCTGGTGAATCAGAATTCTTGAGTGCTCAAGCGCATACCGCTTCCCAGGAGTTCCACCTGCGAGTAAGACTGCGGCAGCCGATGCGGCTTGTCCCAGACAGATTGTCATAACGTCTGGGCGGACAAACTGCATAGTGTCATAGATCGCGGTTAACGCAGTAAATGAACCACCCGGTGAATTGATGTACATCATGATGTCACGATCTGGATCCATTGATTCAAGAGTTAGAAGTTGTGCCATCACATCATTTGCAACGGTGTCGTCTATTCCTTGACCAAGAAAAATGATGCGCTCTTCAAATAGTTTTGTGTATGGGTCAAGACGCTTGTAGCCATAAGCGGTGCGCTCTTCGATGGTAGGAAGAACGTATCGATTCTCAAATTCGTACTTACTCATCGAGCTGTTCCTCCGCTTCCTGAAACCTGACCTGCAGATTTAACAACATGATCAACGAAACCGTATTCCTTGGCTTCTTCAGCGGTAAACCAACGATCGCGATCTGAATCAATAGTAATTGTGTCTACTTTCTGGCCAGTGTGAAATGCAATCAACTCAGCCATCTTTTTCTTAGTAAATGACATTTGCTCTGCTTGAATCTTGATATCTGATGCTGTTCCGCCAATGCCACCTGAAGGCTGGTGCATCATTATGCGTGCATGTGGAAGTGCATAGCGTTTTCCGGGAGCTCCTGCACAAAGTAGGAATTGGCCCATCGAAGCAGCAAGGCCCATCGCTACCGTCGCAACGTCATTCTTTATGTATTGCATGGTGTCATAAATCGCCATACCTGCAGAGATTGAACCACCTGGTGAATTGATGTAGAGGTAAATATCTTTCTCAGGATCTTCTGCGGCAAGAAGGAGCATCTGTGCAGCAATCGCATTTGCCATTGTGTCCTCGACTACAGATCCAAGAAAGATGATTCTCTCTTTTAGTAGTCGGTTATAAACCTGATCATCCAATCCGCCTGCAGCTGATGCCGCTAAACGTGGGGTATTGAGCTCCACCGAATCCTCCTGCTTACTTATCTATCGCGATGAATATGTAGTGACCTTAACGCCCAATACGGAGTTTTGCTTCCCTGAATCCCAGAAATTGCCCCTTGTTCGCTCAGGGCAGAGCGTTATTCGGACTGCGATTCGGTGGACGGCTTTGGAGCAAGTTTCGAGAGGTCTACTTCCCTGCCCGATGCATCCTTAATCTTTACTCGCTCAAGAACTACAGCCAGCGCTTTTGTCCGAGCAACTTCAGCCATTAGGGCGGCGATTTGGCCAGCTTGTGAAAGTTGCTGTGCGAATTGATCCGGGGTCATTCCGTATCTCGCTGCGGTACGAATCAAGTACTCAGTTAACTCAGCTTCAGTTACCTGGACTTCCTCCGCCTTTACGATCGAATCGAGAAGAAAATCAGCTCTAATCGAGCGAGTGATTTCATCGGTCACTTCCTTGCGATGGGTCTCATCCTCAAGTCGATTTTCTTTCTCCAAGTGATCATTTACTTCATCAGCGACAAGTTGTTCTGGAACAAGAATTTCAACTGTATCTAGCAGGTGCTTCAAGAGGTTATCTCGCGCTTGGGCACCTTGCTCCATCGCCTTTAATCTGGAGAGACGTTCGCGCGAATCCTTCTTCAGCTCTTCAAGTGTTTCGAATTCACTCGCTAATTTGGCAAATTCATCATTCAAATCAGGGAGTTCACGCTTTTTCACAGCTTGTAGAGTCACCGAAACTTCACCGGTTTCGCCCTCTTTCATTCCAACAAGTTGGGTATTGAAGGTCTTGCTCTCGCCAACCTTCATTCCTTCAAGTTCGGCATCTAGTCCATCAATCATGCGGTTTGAACCAACTTCGTAGGAGATCCCATTAGCGGTTCCGCCATCAACTTCTTTTCCATCAACTTTTGCAACTAGGTCTATAGTCACAAAATCACCAGTCGAGGCATCCTTTTCAATTGTTGTAAGAGTTCCGAAACGCGTTCGAAGAGCATCAATCTGTTCATCGACATCTTTATCAGCTACTTCAACATCATCAACACTTAACTCAATAGATGAAAAGTCAGGAAGCTGAACTTCTGGACGAATATCCACTTCGACTTCGAACTTCAGAAGTTCGTTGTCCTTCATCTCCTTAATATCAACAGTTGGACGACCAACAACTAACACATCATTCTCACGCGCCGCTTGTGAGTAGAACTCAGGTAGCGCATTATTAATGGCTTCATTGAGCACAGTTCCACGACCAACTCTTTGGTCAATTAGCTGGCGCGGTACTTTGCCTTTTCTAAATCCTGGAATCGAGACTTGTTGGGCAAGAGTTTCATATGCAACTGAAACATGTGGTTCTAGATCCTTGAAATCAACATCAATCGAAATACGTACTCTGGTTGGAGAGAGGTTTTCGACCGCGCTTTTCACAGGACTCCTGACTTCTTTCATCTATTACTGGTCGGGGCGGAGGGACTCGAACCCACGGTCTTCTGCTCCCAAAGCAGACGCGCTAGCCACTACGCTACGCCCCGCGACGTAGGTGGCAGAGTCTAGATGAAAAATTCACAACTGATTACCTCAGCCGATACCGTATGCCCCCTTAGGACGGTGATCGCCCTAAGGAAGCAACAAATGCGGGTGTAGCTCAATGGTAGAGCTCTAGCCTTCCAAGCTAGCTATGCGGGTTCGATTCCCGTCACCCGCTCCAGTTTTTCATTGATTCTTTTTTTTGTAGGCATCAACTACTCACACTGCCAACCAAAATTCCAGTAAATCCACCTGACAAAGTAACGACGTCAAAATCGGATATGAACATACCGGATGCGATTGTCACGGCCAGTTGATAATCAGTAATTGTTCCACTTCCATCAATAGCGGCTTTTCCCACAAATACAAATTCACTCCGATTGCTATTACCTCGATATGAATTGGATTTTCCTGGTAACCAGTACGTTGTAATCGTAGGTGACTGTCCAATCGCGGAGACTGTAAAATTCAAATATAAGTTTGTTGCTTCCGAATATCCATAAACAAATATGTCAAACAAATAGCTCTTGCCCGCTTGTAAGTTGGCAAAATTATTAGATGCTTGAGAAACGCCAGAGCTACCCTTTAACGGATTTGAGAACACTAGGTTTCCTGCTGAAACTGCAGATGGACCGGTCGCGCCAGTTGCTCCTGTTGCGCCGGTTGCGCCCGCAGGTCCTGTTGCACCAGTGTCACCCTTGTCCCCTTTTAGTCCTTGAGCACCAGTTGCTCCCGCCGGACCAGTTAACCCAATTGCACCAGTAGCTCCTGTGGCACCAACTGCTCCAGTTAATCCCGTATCACCTTTATCTCCTTTTAATCCTTGAGCGCCAGTTAATCCGATAGCTCCGGTTAATCCAGTGTCACCCTTGTCGCCCTTAAGACCTTGCGAACCAGTGAGTCCTGTCGCGCCAACTAAACCTTGTTCGCCCGTTGCTCCGCGTTCTCCGGGATCTCCTTTATCTCCCTTTTCGCCTTTCTCACCTTTCTCTCCAGGTAGACCTTGTGCTCCAGAATCACCTTTTGGTCCACGCGATCCATCAGCGCCCGTTGAAGCGGAACCTTTTTCGCCATCGCGTCCATCACTCCCAGCGGGTCCTCGCAAACTAACTGCTGCTGGCCAACGATTCTTTGCCTTCGGACCGTAAATATTGAAATTCAAAACATCGATGTAAAAGTCTCCGTTGATTCCGATTTTTGAAGTCGGTGCACCTTTTCCGTTGAGTACAGAATTTGGCACGCTCTGATTGGTTCTTCCTGCGCCATTCGCAGGTGAAAATGTGGACACAGATACCAAGAGAATGAGTGTAGATAAAAGCTTTACGGGAAGTTTGGAAATCATGGCACCCCTCCTTGAGGGGTAAGGACCCCTGGAATAGGGATGTGGGTCTAAATGGTGATGTCTGATTTGTATACAAAACAGACCAATTTCTCTCTATGAAATCTCATTCCATGCGCGTATAACCTGTAGTCGGGTGAAAAAATTCTCAGGTGTCTCAAATGAATAATGTGAAAAGTATTCAGGAAAAGGGAGTTCTATTCCGCAATCGGACACAGATGTGCCCGATGAATAAACGAACGATAGGAGTATCCAGTAAATGAAGAAAAAGTTAGTAGCAGCATCAGTGGTTGCTGGTGTTGCTCTTACTCTGGGATCATTCTCTAGTGCAGTTGCTCATGATGGCAAAGGTAAAAGGGGTACAGGAATTTCAAATGTTCTTGACGGCCTAGTCACTAAAGGAACACTCACTAAAGACCAAGTCGATTCAATCAAGAAAGCTATGGCGGATGCTAAAGCCTCTTTTAAAATTGAACTTGATGAACGACGCGCAGCGCATCTCAAAGTAATCACGGACACTCTCGGAATTTCAGAAACAGACTTAAAGGCACGTTTAAAGGCCGGCGAGACTCTTGCTGCAATTGCTGGAGCGAAAAAAGACACCTTGATTGCCGCGCTGGTTGCATTTCATTCCAAGCAGATTGATGATGCGGTTGCCTCTGGCAAACTGAATTCAGATAGAGCTGCTGCGATGAAATCCAACCTTGTCGATCATGTGAGCAAAATGGTTGATCGCGCCAAAGGTTCAAAAGATGGACTTGGAAAAGGCAAGAAGTTTGGCCACAAAGGTGGCAAGGGCTTCCGCCAGGGGCCAAGAGCATAAGTTTCTTCTAAACCCTTTCGACAGTAGTACCTCCTCGACAGAGAGAACCACCGGTTAATGGGCCGGTGGTTCTTTCATTTCTCGCCAACTTTTTGAGAGGGTTGGCTAATGAGGATACATATTGGTAGCGATCATGCAGGCTTAGAGTTCAAGAACAAGATTGTTGAACATCTTCAATCAAAGGGTCACGAGGTTGTAGATCATGGTCCCCATACTTTTGATCCACTAGATGACTATCCGGTTTTCTGTATTCCTGCTGCTGAAGCTGTGGCAAAAGATCCTGGGTCCTTTGGAATCGTTTTGGGCGGCTCTGGCAACGGGGAACAAATGGCCGCGAACAAGGTCAAAGGTGTCCGTGCTGCGCTCGTCTGGAGTAAGGAGATTGCTGTCCTTGCGCGCGAGCACAACAACGCAAATGTTATTTCACTGGGTGGCCGTATGCACGATGAGGCATTCTGTCTCGAGTTGGTTGATCTCTTCTTGGCTACACCATTTCCGGGCGATGAAAGACATGTTAGACGGATTGGCTTGATGTCCAAGTACGAAAGCGACGGGAAACTCTAAGTTCTTCGATAACGGAAGTCTGTTACTACATGCTCCTTTGATATTCCTTTACCTTCAAACTTAGTAATTGGTCGCCAACTTGGCCTATCTATTACTCCCCCATTAAATTCAGGGACTTGTGCAAAATTCTTTTCAATCTCATTTGCGTACGGCAACCAATCGGTAGCGATACAAACTTCACCACCAATCTTTAGCTTTCTTGCTAGCAGTGAGATAAAGGGTGGTTGAAGCAGTCTACGTTTAGATTGGCTGCGCTTCGGCCATGGATCTGGAAAGAAGATGTGAAACTTATCTATTGAGCTATCTTCGACATGATCTAGCAGTACATCCCAAATATCTTCGTTGATAATCTTTAGATTTCTTAGCCCGAGGGCTTCAGCGCGAATTATCAACGCTCCAATTCCAGGTTTATGAACTTCGACTGCGACATATCCGTTTTCGGGGTTCGCTGCCGCAATTTGAGCGGTCGCCTCACCCATGCCACTGCCAATTTCAAATACAACTTCTTTGGGCTTAATTGAATAGAAGAGTTCTCTTGGGTTGATAATCCCTTGGAGCGGAACTTCGAATCTATTCCAATGATTCATTAGCGCATCCGATTGGGCCTTCGTCATCCGCTCACCCCTGAGGCGGAAACTACGTAATCTGAAATTCTTGGGAGTGACCTGCTCCATAGTGGCAAAGAGTGCCATCTCTGCTTGGATAGGCGCATGCCAGGTAACAATCTCTCGCGCGCTGAGGCCGCAGACCGCTCAGCACACCTAAAAATCCATAACTACGAAGTGACCCTAGATGTCACGACTGGTGACAATACCTTCTACTCCAAGTCAAAAGTGACCTTTGCCTGCTCGAAACCAGGGTATTCCACCTTTATTGATGCAGTTGGGAAGAGATTGATATCTGCGACCCTTAATGGCAAGAGCATCGATTCATCTGAGTTCACGGGGCAATCTCTATTTCTAAAAGATTTACAAGCTGAGAATGAACTAGTCGTTGAAGTGGAAGCGATCTATTCAAAGACTGGTGAAGGGCTTCAGAGGTCTGTAGATCCCGTTGATAATGAGGTTTACCTCTACTCTCAAGGCGAAACTGCCTTCATTCGAAACATGTATCCGTGTTTTGATCAGCCAGATTTGAAAGCAACTTTTGATTTCACTGTAATTGCTCCCTCACATTGGGAAGTAATTTCAAATAATCCTGTTAAGAACAAGAGCGTTGTTGATGGAAAGAATAAGTGGGAATTTACAAGAACTCCTGTCATGTCCACATACATAACTGCTGTGGTGGCCGGTCCTTATGCTCATGTTCATGATGAGTACAACGGCAAGAAAAAGATTCCGATGGGAATTTATTGTAGAAAGTCACTTTTTCAGCACCTTGATGCCGAAGAGATATTCAATGTAACAAAGCAAGGATTCGAGTACTTCGAAAGAGTCTTCGGTCTGGCTTACGCCTTCGAGAAGTATGACCAGATCGCCGTCGTTGACTTCAACTGGGGCGCTATGGAGAACGCAGGTTGCGTCACATTCCGCGAAGAACTACTTGTATTTAGGTCTAAGGTAACTGAGCGAATGTATAACGCTCGTGCAAACACAATCCTGCACGAGATGGCACACATGTGGTTTGGAAATTTAGTGACTATGAAGTGGTGGGATGACTTGTGGCTAAACGAGTCATTTGCCGAATGGTCCTCATACTTAGCCCTCGTTGAAGCTACCCGCTTCAAGAATTCATGGGCCGGGTTTAATGCTGAACGGAAGAACTGGGCCTATCGCCAAGATCAACTAAGTTCAACACATCCAATCGCGGCTGATATGGTCGACATTGAAACGGTAAAAGCAAATTTTGACGGAATTACATATGCAAAAGGCGCCTCGGTTCTACACCAACTAGTGGCCCATGTTGGTCGAGAAAACTTCATCTCTGGGCTACAGGTCTATTTTGCAAAACACGCTTATAAGAACACCACGCTCAAAGATCTCCTTGATGAACTTGAAGCAAAGAGCGGTCGCTCTCTCGATAATTGGGTCGCTACCTGGCTTCAAACAGCAGGAGTAAATACATTAAGACCTGAAGTTAAGTTAAGTGGAGATACATACGATTCGATTGCAATTAAACAAGAGCCACCTTTAATCCCCGCAGGATCAAATGAAAAGAGACCGCACCGGCTCGCAGTCGGACTTTATGACCTCAAAGGTTCCTCTCTAGAGCGGAGAACTTCAGTCGAGCTAGATGTTACTGGAGAACTAACTTCAGTGGACAAGCTAAAAGGAGAAAAGGTCGCAGATCTGCTTCTCATTAATGATAGGGATCTTTCTTACGCCAAAATCAGATTCGATCAACGCTCCATTGAGACTTTGAAGTTTCACCTCGGAAAGTTAAATGACAATCTATCGAGAGCTCTTTGCTGGTCGGCTGCATGGGACATGCTCCGTGACGCTGAGATATCAGCATCTGATTTCATCGACATTGCAATCGCCGGACTGCCCGGAGAAGATGACATTACGACTGTTACAGCGCTTGGAAATCAACTTACCTCTGCAGTTGAAATCTATGCGGCGCCGAAGAACCGAGATGCGTTACGCGAAAAAATCGCAACCATAATTGGTGAGCTATTGGATAAGGCAAAGCCAGGCAGTGACTTCCAACTTCAGTTTGCGCGGGTCTTTGCTTCTATGGCTCATACTCAAGATCAAGGTAAGAAGATTCGCGAACTTCTTGATGGAAAGTTAAACGGACTTACTATTGATGCGGACTTGCGCTGGCACCTACTAATCTCTTTGGTTGAGCGAGGACTTGCGGGAGTAAATGAGATTGACGCTGAACTACAGCGCGATAACACTCTTACCGGCCAACTTGCTCACGAACGATGCATGGCTGCGCTTCCCGATCTCGAAGCTAAAGAGAGGGCCTTCAAAAAGGCTACCGAGAACTTTGAGATCTCGAACTGGATGCGCCTCTCGGCTATCCAAGGATTTGCCCGGCCACTCCACCGTGACTTTCATGCAAAATTCATTGAACGTTACTTTGGCTTAATTCTGGATATCTATAACACCAAGTCATATGAGGACTCATCAAACATCATTGATCTGCTCTTCCCGAGTTATGTTGTCTCTAATGAGACTCTCGCAAAGACGGATGCTTGGCTTAATTCAACTGGTAAGGATGCCCACCCAACGCTCCGACGCCATGTGATGGAAGCTAAGGATGCGCTAGTTAGAGCGCTAAAGGTTCAATCGGTAGATCGTTAATTACTCGTTGATTCGAGTAATCACATCTTGTTTCTGGCGATTGCGCTTTGACTTCTTGAGATTCTCAGACGCAACGACTAGCACCCAGACCGCGAGAAATATTGCCGTTGGAGCGACAAAGAACCAGAGAAAGCCTTCAAGAAATGGCAGCGGTTCGCCGGGCAGCGAACCATCCTCATTAAGTGCTAGAAGCATGACCGGATTCTAGGCAGTTGCGGCTACGACGCCAAATGGTTCGAGATATGGAACCCATCTCTTTTCAGCGCGACCAGTTCCAAGAATTCGCCAAGCAGCGCCGACTGGTTCACGTGGAAGTGATCGTAATCTCCAACCAAGTTCTTTAAGAGTTCTATCCGCCTTCAAATGATTGCATCGATGACAAGCGCTCACGACATTTTCCCAAGAGTGATCACCGCCACGACTTCTAGGAACAACATGATCAATTGAGGTTGCTGTGGCTGCGCAATACACACATCGCCCGCCATCTCTAGCAAATATTGCACGTCGTGAAAGTGGAACTGTGTGACGATAAGGAATCTTTACAAATTTATGTAAGCGAATTACTGCGGGAAGAATTACTGAACCTGAGGCGTAACGTAATTCAATCTCTGATTCTTCGACCATGGTGGCACGATTATTCAAAACTAAAATAAGCGCGCGTCTATCAGAAACGACACCCAGTGGCTCGTAGGTGGCGTTTAGAACTAAAGTCCTTCTCGTCGTCACCGACACTTGTCCAAACCCCTTTATGCAACGCGTGGCTCGCGTCGTGGGGGAAATCCTGCCTGAACTCCCTCCGAATTGTGCGGAATTCCGGTTAATTTCTTATAAAGTCCCGCTCAAATGGAGCTCAATTTCAGCGCGCGGGAAGCCTTAGATTGGTTCTTGGGGGCCCCAGTTCGAATATTGGTGATTCTCCTCATCGCCATATTTCTTCAGCGAATCGCATCTCGAGCAATTACTAAAGCCCTCTCTAAAGTGGCAGATGCGGACTTCATCCCTGGTGAGCGATCACAAGCCAATCGACAGAGAGAACGGGCGCGAACTGCTGCGTCGGTTTTAACGAGTACTTCTAAAGCTCTCATCGGATTGATTGCGGGCGCGATGATCCTTGGGGAACTAGGCGTTGATCTTGGACCACTTGTTGCATCTGCGGGTGTTGTCGGCTTCGCAGTCGGCCTAGGCGCCCAAACTATTGTGCGAGATGTATTTTCAGGAGTAATCATGTTGGTCGAAGATCAATATGGTGTTGGCGATGAAGTTGAAGTGCTCGAAGTCAAGGGTCGTGTTGAAACCGTCGGGCTTCGCATTACTACTGTTCGCGATCGCCAAGGCACACTCTGGTACTTACGAAATGGTGAAATTCTTAAAGTTGGGAATAAATCTCAAAAAGCGCGCGGTTGATTCACCATTGAGTTCGCGGCCATAACCAGATAATTCCAAAGCTCTTCCTTCAAGTCCGCTCTCAATTCAACCTCGTCAACCGCAGATTTCATATGTCTAAGCCAGACATCACGTTCCATCTCACCGATATGAAATCCGGCATGGCGCATTCGTAACCTTGGATGACCACGTTGCTCACTATAAGTTGTGGGCCCACCCCAATATTGTTCGAGAAACATTAGTAATCGCTCAGCGGCTCCCTTGAAATCATCATCGGGATACATGGGCCGAAGAACTGGATCAACTGCAACTAAAGCGTAGAAGTGAGAAACTATTTTCTCAAAGGACTCTCTTCCGCCCATCTCGTCATAAAGCGTCATTTGTCTTTAATTTTAAGTGACCAGATACCTAGAAGTGATACCGGAATAGCTGCGAAAACACAGAGCCAGCCATAAGAGAGTGTTCCGATAATTACTCCAGCCAACGCTCCCCCGCCTGCGCCAGATAGGTTCATCACTAGATCACTTGCTCCCTGAGCAGAGGTCTTAACTTCTGGCGCTACTGATTCCGTTAGAAAAGCTGAACCCGCAATTAGTGTGAATGACCAGCCGAGACCCAGCAAGAAGAGCCCAATTCCAAGTGTGATCGCATCATCTGGAGCAGCAATTCCGGAAATTACGGCAGATATGAGAAGTGTTACTACGCCTATCTTGATCGTATTTATTCGCCCGATTCGATCGCTAATTGATCCGACAATTGGCGAGAATGCATACATGCCAACAACATGAATACTTATTACTAATCCAATAATAGTTAGCGTGACATCAACATGAGCCATGTGCACGGGGGTCATGACCATTATGGAAACCATTGCTACGTGGCCAATTGCTATTGAAAGGATTGCGAAGAGCGCTCTTTCATTCTTCTTAATATGTGAAAGTGCCTCCTTGGTAGATCGCTTTACAGCAGTTGTTACAGCTGACTCTTTCTGAGCAAGAAGATACGGATCAGGCCGGAGAAAAATCTGTATCACTAAAGTTGCAAGGAAAAGTGCTACGGCAGAAATCAAATAAGGACCGACCAATCTTGGCAGTCCGAAGTTTTCGGCGAGGTTTCCAGAAGGCTCCATCAAGTTAGGTCCAGCGACTGCGCCTATTGTTAATCCCCAGACAACAAATGAGAGTTGCTTGGCGCGCGTTTCATTTGTTGCAAGATCAATAGCAGCAAAACGAGCTTGGTATCCCGCCGCAGATGCTGCGCCGACAAAAAAAGTACCGAGCAGCATGAGAATCAAGTTCTCACTTGCACCACCGATAATTGCCATTAGTGACCCAATTAAGCCCGCGATATAACCAACGGAGAGCGCCAACCGTCTTCCACCCCGTGAAGTTAATCTTGCTAGCGGGAGCGCCAGCGCCGCAGCCCCTAAAACCGAAGAGGTTTGAGCCAAGCCTGCTAGCGTTTCAGAATCAGTTATCGAAGCAACGAGTAAGGAACCTGCAGCTACTGTTCCGGCGACTCCAAGGCCATTTAAGACTTGGGCAGATGCAAGGACTTTTACAGTCTTCGCTTGTTGCGTAGCAATCACTTAGTTCGCATCCAAACCGCAGTATCTGCGGGCAGCATGAAATCTCTGATTGGAGAACTTGATACGAGCAACTCTCCATCAGGAAGTTTTATCTCTCCACCAAAATTGACTAGACATAAGAAATTGCCTGGTCGGGTGAAAGCGAGAACATATCTTCCAAAGTCAACCCAAGTCATCAATCCATCACCAAGACCCGCTTCTTTATGTCTAATCTCAAGTGCAGTGCGATACATATTCAAAGTTGATGATGGATCTTTGTCTTGCGATTCAACCGAATACTCACCCCACCAATTAGGTTGAGGTAGCCAGGCTTCTTCAGGAGTAACAGATGCTGTTCCAGAAAATCCGAATGCAGAATCAGCCGCACTGCGCCAAGGAAGCGGCACGCGACAACCGTCACGACCTTTGTCGGTGTTATTCGACATGTTCCAACGAGGATCTTCTAAGCGATGTTCAGGGATATCACGAACCTCAGGCAGCGCTAACTCTTCTCCTTGATAAATATATGCGCCACCTGGGAGAGCCAGCATCAAAAGAGCTCCGGCGCGAGCGCGACGTTTTCCGAGTTCTAAATCCAATTTATCAACATCGCCATGACGATCTAGAGTTGTTTCACCAGTTCCAGGTTGTAGTCCAAGTGCGAAGCGATCAACAGAACGGACAACATCATGGTTATTGAAAACCCAAGAAGCTGGTGCACCTACATCCTGAATAGCTTGGAGCGAAGAATCAATATTCTTCTTTAGATCTTCGATCTCCCATTTAGAGGTAAGAAAATCAAAGTTGAATGAGTTAGCTAACTCGTCCTTGCGTAAATAGAGCGCAATTCTGGAGGCCGGAGAAACCCATGCTTCGGCGACTGCCATGCGGTCACCCTCATAGGAATCAAATATCTTTCGCCATTTTCGATAAATCTCATGTACGCCATCTTGATCCCAGAAGGGCATCCGCTGCGCCGCAAGCATCTCAGGGGTTGCACTCTCTTTATCAAGTGCATCGGGAAGCCCCGGCGCCTTAACCATTCCATGTGCAACATCAATTCGAAATCCATCGACACCGCGATCTAGCCAGAAGCGAAGCGTATTCTCAAAGTACTCATGTACCTCTTGGTTTTCCCAATTGAAGTCGGGTTGTTCAACAGCAAAGAGATGTAAATACCACTGGCCAGGTTTTCCATCTGCCTCAGTTATACGATGCCAAGCAGGTCCACCAAAAACGGCCTGCCAATTATTTGGTGGAAGTTCTCCATTTGCACCTTTTCCATCCCGGAAGATGTAACGATCACGTTCTTTAGATCCAGGGGCGGCACGAAGCGCTTCTTGGAACCAAGCATGCTTATCTGATGAATGATTTGGAACGATATCTACGATTACTCGAATTCCCATCGCATGAGCTTCTTTAATTAGTAGTTCAGCTTCTTTGAGAGTTCCATAGTCAGGTTCAATATCCATGTAATCAGAGACGTCATAACCATGATCTTTTTGAGGCGATGGATACCAAGGTGTAATCCAAATAGCATCAATACCGAGTCGCTTCAGATACGGAAGGCGAGAACGTATTCCTTCGACATCACCTTTTCCGTCGCCATTCGAATCTGCAAATGAACGGATGTAAATCTGATAGGTGACGGCATCGCGCCACCAAGGGCGTGCGCCGCGTGGAATAGTAGTTCCCACTTAACCCTCCTGGATTAGATATTTTTCGAGGAACTTACGTTCCGCGTCATTAAGTGGCCTCGACTTTGAGACTGATTCATCAACGCCTACCTGGACCGTTCGAATTCTTGCGCATATCTCTTCACCATTACGAATTTCATAGACCATGTTGAAGGAGGAGTTTCCAATTTTCTCTACCCAGAGATCCACATCAACAAATATCCCACCGATGGTGATGCCTTTGAAAAAATCCACTTCTGCTCGCGCAACCACCATCGCCATTAACCCAGGTAGTTCTCCCTTGGAATGATGCTGCATAAAGGACCACTCAAACCGAGCTTCTTGGGCAAAGGTCAGATACTTGGCATTATTGACATGGCCCATTGCATCTAAGTCGTCCCAGCGAACGAATGCTTTGTGCGAATACTTCATCGAGTCAATTTCCTATAAGTGACGCGATGTGGTCTAGCAGCTTCTGGTCCCAGTCTTTCAATCTTGTTCTTCTCATATGATTCAAAGTTTCCTTCAAACCAGAACCATTGTGAGTCACCTTCATAGGCCAGGATATGGGTAGCAACTCGGTCAAGGAACCAGCGATCGTGAGAAATCACCACAGCGCATCCCGGAAACTCAAGGAGAGCATTTTCTAAAGACCCAAGTGTTTCTACATCTAGGTCATTTGTCGGCTCATCGAGCAACAATAGATTTCCGCCCATTTTTAAAGTGAGAGCAAGATTCAATCTATTCCGCTCGCCACCAGAAAGTACCCCAGCAGCTTTCTGTTGATCTGGACCTTTAAAACCAAATGCTGAAACATAAGCACGGCTAGGCATTTCAACCTGGCCTACCTTCATGAAATCAAGGCCATCCGAAACAACTTCCCAGAGAGATTTCTTTGGATCGATTCCGGAGCGAGACTGATCTACATAAGAAATCTTTACAGTCTCACCAACTTTAATATTTCCAGAGTCAGGCTCTTCTAAGCCAAGAATCATCTTAAATAAGGTGGTTTTTCCGGCGCCATTGGGACCGATAACACCAACAATTCCATTTCGTGGCAGCGAAAATGAGAGATTATCGATTAGCAATCTCTCGCCGAAACCTTTACTTAGATTCTCAACATCAACCACAATATTTCCAAGACGTGGCCCCATCGGAATCTGAATCTCTTCGAAATCAAGTTTTCTCGCTTTTTCTGCTTCGGCAGCCATCTCTTCATATCTTGCTAAACGAGCCTTTGACTTGGCCTGACGGCCCTTTGCATTCTGGCGGACCCAATCTAATTCTTCCGCGAGGCGCTTTGCTCGCTTCGCATCTTTCTGGCCCTCAATCTTTAGGCGCTGGGCCTTAGTATCAAGGTAAGTCGAGTAGTTGCCCTCATAAGGATATGCGCGACCGCGATCCAATTCGAGAATCCATTGCGCAACGTTGTCCAAAAAGTAGCGATCGTGAGTGATAGCAACAACGGTACCTTCATATTTCGAGAGGAACTGTTCTAGCCAAAGAACCGATTCAGCATCAAGGTGGTTTGTCGGCTCGTCTAGAAGTAAAAGATCAGGTTTTTGTAATAGCAATTTGCATAGAGCTACACGACGTCGCTCGCCACCAGATAGAACCTTTACATCGGCATCTGGCGGTGGACACCTAAGTGCATCCATTGCCTGTTCAAGTTGTGAATCCAAATCCCAAGCATTCAAGTGATCTAGTTTTTCCTGCAAAGTTCCCATCTCAGCCAAGAGTTTGTCGTAGTCGGCATCAGGGCTAGCCATCTCTTCGGAGACCTGATTGAAGCGATTTAGTAATGCGATTGTTTCTGCGACGCCTTCTTGAACATTCTCAAGAACATTCTTCTCATCATTTAAGGGAGGCTCTTGAAGCAGAATCCCGACGCTATATCCCGGAGTTAGGTAAGCCTCCCCATTTGATGGTTGCTGTAATCCCGCCATCATCTGTAAGACTGTTGATTTACCTGCGCCGTTCGGACCAACAACACCGATCTTGGCGCCAGGAAGGAACATCAGGGTTACGTCATCGAGAATGACTTTATCGCCGTGCGCTTTGCGCACCTTCTTCATCGTATAAATGAACTCTGCCACGAGGCGAAACCCTATCGCGTCACTGCTCGGTAGACTTCAACCTATAAATGCGCCCGTAGCTCAGTCGGATAGAGCACCCGCCTTCTAAGCGGGTTGTCGCAGGTTCGATTCCTGCCGGGCGCGCTCTCCTTTTTATCAAATAGAAAGAGATCCGAAGTCCTTCCGAACTCCGGATCTCCTCTCTCTATTGCTTAGCTAATCAATCCCTCGATATTGATTAGCCGATTCTTGCAATTAACTTCTTATTGAAGTCATAGAGCGGACCATCGATGACCGCAAACTCTGTCTTTGGGAATCGCTTGGCACACTCATCCAAGATAAAAGTCATTAGCTTTTTGACCGCCGCAGCCTTTTGCTTATCTTTGTAGTTCGTTAACACGAGTGCATAGGAAGTGGAGCCGAGAAGGTAAGCCTGCGGATTGGTTGTTTTGTATTCCAAGTTCAGAGTTCCATTCGCATCATTGAAGCTCGCTGAGCCGAGAAAGGCTGAAACTCCAGCTGCTCCTGGCTCTACAGCAACATCTGCGTTATTGAACAACTTTGCAAACCCAAGATCATTCTTCGTTGCGTAATCCTTTTCAGCATACGTGATTGAACCTGGAGTCTTTGCAGCCAATGCAGATACTAGCTCTGATCCCCGAGCGCTCTGAATTCTCCCGATATTTTCGGGTGAATTGATATTGCCAGGGAAAGATGCGTCAAAAGCGTTATTACCTTTCTTTGTCCACACGTTTGGAACCGCTGCACTCAAATAGTTGGTGAGAATTCCTGAAGTGCCTGAAGAGTCAGCACGATAGATCACAACAATATCGGTCTTTGGAAGGCGGGTATTGATTCGCTTCTGCGAGAAGCGCTTTACGACTGGGTTTCCTTTTTCATCTTTCTTGACCACTCTTGTGTAAGTGGACTGTCCACCGACAGTTGTTTTGGTGCGGACGGTCGCAAATACCGGTGACTTTACAATTCGTGCATTGTCAGCCTTAATTGCTGGATCATTCCACTTAGTAATTTCTCGAGCGAAAATTTTTGCAAGAGTAGTAGGTGATAAATGTAGTTGGCCTTTAATACCTGGAACGTTATAAAGAATTGCGACTGGAGCCGCTACTACTGGGAGATGAATCATGTCCGCTGGCGCAGTTGAACCAATGTGTGGAGTGTCGGACCAACCAAAGTCAAAATCACCTTTATCGATACCGGAGCGACCTGCACCAGATCCTAAAGAGTTGTAAACATAGCTATCACCTGTGGCTCGAGCATATTCAGCTTTGCATGCATCAAGAATTGGGTTTGCAAAAGTTGCGCCACCGCCAACGAGATTAACTGCATAAGCCGGTGCTGTAATCAATGAGAAAGCTGCTGCAATAACTGCTATCTTCGAGAGTGTCTTGCGGACCAATTTGGTCTCCTTTTCTATCGTCTAGTAGAAGGTAGGAGAAACCTAGAAAAGCGGTAGTAACTAGAGTCATGTTCCCGCTAAACGATTCGGAAACAAAAGGTGAACAATTGGCTTTAGCCGAAGCGACCCGTAACGTAATTCTCAGTCCGCTCATCTTTTGGATTCGAGAAGATTTCGCTAGTCGGACCAGTCTCAATCATCATCCCGGGATGGCCATCAGCTAGGAAAAAGGCTGTGTAATCGGATATACGAGCCGCCTGCTGCATATTGTGAGTAACAATGATTATCGTCATAGTCTCAGATAACTCACGGATAGTTTCTTCAATTCTTAAGGTTGAGCCCGGGTCTAAGGCTGAACAAGGCTCATCCATCAAAAGAACTTGTGGATTCACCGCCAGAGATCTAGCAATACATAAACGCTGTTGCTGACCGCCAGACAATGAACCGCCATGTGCATCAAGGCGATCTTTTACTTCATTCCAAAGTCCAGCACGTACTAAGCACTCCTCCATGAGTTCCTCTTTGTTGCTCCTTTTTAGTTGAGCGAGCTTTAAACCTGACAGAACATTCTCACCAATAGTCATTGAAGGGAAAGGGTTTGGTTTCTGAAAGACCATTCCAATCTTTAGGCGTATCTTTGTGACGTCGACACCTGACGCGTAGATATCTCGTCCATCAAGTAGAACTTCTCCAGCCATAGCTGCAGTAGGAATAAATTCGTGCATACGATTTAGGGTTCTGATGAAGGTGGACTTGCCACACCCCGATGGACCAATAAGTGCAGTTACTGTCCCTGCAGCGAAATCGAGCGAAACATCTGCGAGAACATGATTCTTTCCAAACCAGGCATGAATGCTGCGCGCTTCCAGGCCAGTGCCCATAGCGTGCTTTCCTGGAGTTCTATTGGCATTGCCTGCTGCCACGCTTGCCAAAGACGATGGCTTTGTATTTTCTGTCATTTCTATCTCCTAGCCTTCCCCAAGCGTCTCGCCGAAAAGAACAAAATCATGACGAGAACTAAGAGCACTAATATCGAAGCCCAAGCTCGTGCATTTGACTCAGCCGAACCAGATATCAACGCCTTCCAAATTGCATATGGAATTGAGCCCATTACGCCATCAGTAGGATTCAAATTTGTTACATCACCACCACCTGTGGTGAAAAGTAATGGCGCTGTCTCGCCGGCGATACGTGCAATACCAAGAATCATTGCGGTAATTAGTCCACTCTTTGCTGCTGGAACTACCACCATAGCGACGGTTCTCCATTGGGTTGCCCCAAGAGCCAGCCCAGCTTCTCTTAAGTCTTGAGCAATCAACAACAGTACTTCTTCAGCAGTTCGGGCAACTGTGGGTAACATCAAAATAGATAGAGCTAGGGCGCCCCATAAGCCATTGAATCCCCGTCCCGAACCGGAAATTATTGATGAGTAGATAAAGAGTCCAGCAACAATTGAAGGAACCCCGCTCATAGCTTGAACTAAGAATCGGATCAATCTAGATCCCGGACCTCGAATCTCAGTTAGATAAATTGCTGTTGAGATGCCAAGAGGAACAGAAATCAAAGTTGCAATTACAATCATTATAAAAGTTCCGATAATTGCATGAAGTATTCCGCCGACATTTAAAGGATCATTAACACTTGCAAGACCCATATCCGTGGTGAAAAAACCTACATATAGCCCTTTAGTGCCGCGAACTAGAACAGTTCCCAAGATGCTAATTACCGGAAAAATCGCAAGTAATGTGAGCGCGGTAATTATCGATGCGACTGCAGCGTTCTTTGCGGCTTGTCTGCCCCTGCTCCGACCCGCTAGGAACGAAGAGACAATGGTTGTGCAAATAATTACGCTTGCAAATGCGCCTAATTTTCCGGCAAAACCAGTAAATTCAACTAGAGCCCAAGTTCCTACAAGAACTGCCAATATTCCAATATAAGTAGGAATCAGGTCTTTTTGCTTTGGTTTCCATGGTTTTTGTGGCTTTGGATAATTTAGAGTTGTAGCACTCATAATCATCGCCCCTGCTTAACTGTTCGATTTACTAATAGATCCGCCAGCATATTTACAAGAAGCGTCAGCAAGAAAAGCATTAGTCCGGCAGCCATTAACGCCTTGATTTCCTCTGCCGAAGCCTCCCCGAATTTGAGGATAATCAACGAGGCAACGTTTCCACCTGCGCCAAGTAAGATTTGAAAGTTAGCTTGAAAAATGATGTTTAGCACCGTGAATACGGCAACAGTCTCGCCCATGGCTCTTCCCAACCCCAACATTGCTCCACCAACTACGCCGCTATAACCAAAAGGTAGAACAACAGCCCGAATCATGGACCATTTAGTTGCTCCGAGTGCATACGCCGCCTGGATTCGATCAAGAGGAGTTTGAGAGAAAACTTCTCGTGCAATTGAGGTAACAATCGGAATAATCATGATTGCAAGTACAAGTCCGGCAATAAAGGGTGACCGTGAAAAGAATGGCGTAGAGACATCAAATAGTGGAATCCATCCTAAATATTTATGAAGTAGCTTTGCCCAATACTCACCACTAGGCATGAGAACGTTGAAACCCCAAAGTCCAAAAAGAATTGATGGGAAAGCTGCCATTAAATCGATGACACCTACCAGAAATCCACGGATAGAGATTGGCGCATAAAAATTTAAGTAAAGTGCCGCAGCAATTGAGATTGGAACGCCAATTGATACAGCTATAAGCGCGGTAACAATCGTTCCAATCAGCATCGCTCCAATTCCGTACACCGATGGATCTTCACTTGCTGTCCCATCCGAGTTAACTGAGGAATACCACTCATAGCCAGTGATAAAAGAGAGTCCCTCTCGAGCCAGAATCTCAAAACCACGAAGTCCCAAGAAGATTGCAATCGCCGCAAGTATTACCAGCGAAGACAGAGCCCCTGTAAATATCACGGCCCGAAAAATCTTGTCTGATGTGCGAGGTTTTGTGGTTATGACTCGTGGGGTGGGTGCATTTATCTGCTTCGCTTCGGCCAAGGTCACGGCGCGATACTGCTACCAACCGTCGCGAAGGGGGTTGAGTAATAGTTAACAGAAGGTGAACGAGCCGTGAAATCTCACCCACCCCATGTCTGCCCCTAGCCTTGCTTCATGGCTAACGAGAACCCACCCTTGGTCTGGGTTGATTGCGAGATGACCGGGCTGGACCTCACCAAAGATGCCCTCATTGAGATTGCTGTGCTTGTAACTGATGAAAATTTAAACATATTGGGCGATGGAATCGATCTCACTATCCAAACGGATTCTGGAAAATTGGATGGCATGAGCCCAGAAGTAAGAGGAATGCATACCGAATCTGGACTCCTGGAAAAACTCAAAGATGGAGTAGAGATGAGTTTTGCTGAAGAGCAGATCATCACTTACCTATCTAAATTCACTTCAGCAGGTAAATCTCCAATTGCTGGAAACTCAATCGGAATGGACCGCAATTTCATCAATCGGGATATGCCAAGGCTCGGTGCGTTCCTGCACTACCGATCCGTTGATGTCTCTTCCATCAAAGAGTTAGCTCGTAGGTGGTATCCAAAGGTTTACTTCAATGCTCCGAAGAAGACCGGAAATCATAGAGCGCTAGGTGACATTCAGGATTCGATTGCTGAGTTGAGGTATTACCGCGAAAATATATTTATCTCAAACTCCTAAACGGCTTAAGGCATTTACCAAAGTTTCGCTCTCACCTAGTGAAGTGCTATTAAATTCAAGTCTCGGCTTTATCGTGTTAGACAATCTAAAAATTAGATGACCAGCAGCCTCTTCATCTCCAAGGAGAAGTAGAACAAATACTTGCTCTCCCATTCGAGACAATAAGTCGCCGCCCCGTAACTCCTTATTTAACGTCCGCGCCGCGTGAACCAAGGCATCATCAGAGAGATTAGGTAAATGAATTGAGATGACTGCCAGCGCTTGACCCTTCCGATCCGCCCACGACTTAACTCTTTTCGCACTCTCATAAAAATGAAATGGAGTCATCAAGCCAGTCATCTCGTCATACATCAGCTCATTCACCACTCAAAGATTCCCCATGGTCAAGAGCAATTAAAGGCTTTTCTCATCCCCTATTCTTCGGGGATGCGCGTGAGGAAATTGGCGGCTGCATTTGCCAATATAGAGGCCCTATTTTTGCTCTCGCTTGCGCTCTATTTACTGATTAGAACCGTCACATCTGATGTCGAAGAACTTGATGCAGTGATTGCCGAAATCACTTTCTTAATCGCCGGCGCATCAGGACTTTTCTTTGCTGGACGCGGAATCTTGCGCGGAAAAAGGTATGGAAGAGGGCCGATTGTGATGGCAAATCTCATTGCTCTAGGCGTCGCCTACTACATGATTGATGGCAATCGAATTTCTTGGGGAATCACGCTCGGCTTAGTTGCAATTACGACTGGCGGACTCGCAATTGCAGCGATTCCTCGTCAAATTGGGGGTAGTGGCCCCGCATCACTATAGTTTCCCCCGCTTCACGGGTTGTTAGCTCAGATGGTAGAGCAGGTGACTCTTAATCACCGGGTCGGGGGTTCGATCCCCTCACAACCCAC
>Ga0208004_1000174_pt1 | contig 24653 bp, 26 predicted proteins | sample DEB08_DNA_6_FD_184522 | JGI IMG/M metagenome (GOLD analysis project Ga0208004, IMG submission 184522) | Aqueous microbial communities from the Delaware River and Bay under freshwater to marine salinity gradient to study organic matter... | ecosystem: Environmental > Aquatic > Marine > Coastal ...
CAAACAATGCTGCTGCGAAAAAGACGGCAGCGAAGAAGCCGGTGGCAAAGAAAGCTGCTGCGAAGAAGTCCGTGGCAAAGAAAGCTGCGGCTAAAAAATAAGATCCGCAGCGGTCTGTGGTCGGTGCTACACGAACGGCATGTCAACAATGGTTCCACGAACCTCTGTGCCGCGAATTGAGATCTCCACCTCGTCTGTCATTGAGACTTCAGGTGGCACAAACGCCATTGCAATCCCATGTTGAAGTACCGGAGAGAAATTTCCTGAGGAAACCTCGCCGACATCGGCGCCACCGACCAACACCCGTGAGCCGGTTCGAGGTGGCCTTCGTCCCTCGGTGGATATTCCCACCAGGTGACGGGCAACTCCGTTGTTGCGTTCCTCGATTAAGGCTGATTTTCCGATGAACTCGGTGTCGAACGCGACCACCCAGCCAAGACCAGCCTGCAGAGGTGATATGTCTGCGCTCAATTCTTGGCCGTGTAGCGGCAATCCTGCTTCGAGACGCAACGTGTCGCGGGCGCCGAGCCCTGCGGGCGTTGCACCTGCATCAGCAAGCGCTGTCCAGAGTTGTGACGCTGATTCTCTAGGAATTGAAATTTCTATTCCAGCTTCACCTGTGTAGCCCGTGCCCGCAACTGTGCATGGTGTTCCGTTCCAGACAACATCTGTGACTCGGAACCGCCCGACCTCGCCAAATTCGGCACACACTGCAGACGCAATTTCACGAGCCGTTGGCCCTTGGACAGCGATTACGGCTCGATCACTGGTGATGTCATCACCACCGAGTGCTTCACGAACAGACGCGGTGTTGGATGCGTTCGGCATCACATCGAGGGTTCCGTCGTGGTGCCACCAGATGATGATGTCGTCGAGCACTCCCCCGTCATCATTCAACAGGTGGGTGTATTGCGCTCGCCCTGGAGCAATTTTGTAAAGGTCATTCGTCAGAGTGCTGTGCACACGCTGCGCCGCGTCTCCATCGGTGAGCCGAACTGTTCCAAGATGGGAGACATCGAATATTGCACACGATTGCCGGCACGCAAGGTGCTCGCTAATTGTGCCGGAGTATTCAAGCGGCATGTCCCAGCCGCCAAACGGTGCCATCCGCGCTGAGGACGCGAGATGAACATCGTGCAGTGGCGACGTGCTGTTGCTCAGAGAGCTACCGCCTGAGGAGGTTCGAAGCGAAGCGGGATCAACTGCGCGTCAACATCATTTTTGACACCGGCCAGTGAAAGCACATTCAGTACACCTTGACCCTGCTTCACTACGTCAATGAGTTCGTCGCCCTGCGCAAGCACGACGGTCTGTCCGCTAATGACGAGATGGGCGGAGGCAATGTCGGAGGTGACGTGGGAACGAAGATAGTTGAACACCTCTCGAACAGATTCGAGTTTGATTCCTGCATCAAGCAAGGTCTTGATAACGCGGAGTTCTAGAAGATCTTGGTAGCTGTAACGACGACGGGAGCCGCTACCAGAAGCGTCAGCGAGGGAAGGTCGAATGAGGTCTGTCCGAGCCCAATAATCGAGCTGTCGATAGCTAATTCCCACTATTTCTGCGGTTTGGCGCCCGCTAAAACCCTCAGTTATGGATTCATTCAACACGTTCGCATCCCCTTGGAACTTCACTTATTTACACCCAGGTAATTACCTCAATGTGAGGTGATAACGCTATAGACCAGGGTCGAAGTTGTCAACCAAAAGTTGTCTACCAAGCAGTCAGCCGTCAGGCGAGAAAATCGTCAGGATTCACACTCTCAAGGAAGTCTTGAAATTCGTCAAGAAGCTCTTCCTCTTCTTCATCTGCGGTGGCCGGTTCATCCTGGCCTGCAGCAATCATCACATCGTCAGAGGCGAAAATTGGCGCCGCGGTACGAATTGCGAGAGCACAGGCATCAGACGGGCGACACGACATCGATGTCTGCACGCCATTACCGTCTACAAGAGACAGCTCAGCCATGAATACGTGATCCCGAATTTCAGTGATCGTGACACGTTCAATACGGTGGTCAAGGACCTCAATCACCGAGCAGAGTAAGTCGTGCGTGAGTGGACGCGTTGGGTGAATCCCCTGCATCGCAGCATGAATCGATGCCGCCTCAGGGCTCCCGATGAGAATCGGAAGTAACCGCCTATCGCCATCGGTCTCTTTCAGCAGCATCATCGGTGTATTCGCAGGAAGTTCAACCCGAACGCCAACTAGTTCCATCTGGTGCACGACTCGACAATACTTCAGGCCAGTTGGCGCATGCATGCCGGGGTCAATCAAACAGTTGTTGTAAACCTGCCTGAAGGAGGGCGGTCCGCAACTTCGCTCCTGCCTCTGAAATTTCGTGTGCTTGGTGGCGGGCTTTAGACCGCGAGCCAGGATCGCGTTGGCGAATCTGATGAGCAAGCAGTTGTTCGATGAGCGAGAGTTCGCGCTCGGCGGTGGTCCGCCAATTACGTAGGTGGCGCGCATCGATGCCGTGACGCAACAGAATTCGCGCCGATGCTCCTATCGCAACTTCGTGCTCGGTGTACGAGGTCGCTGGTTGGCGGCGAGGGGGAATGATTCCGTACGACTCGAGTTCAGTGATTTCTTGCTCAGTAAGCCCGGTCATCGAGCGGAATTCATTGCGATCAAGGTTGACGCCGGACCCAATGCCGATCACTGTTCGAGGAGTTCGGGTCGAAGCGGGCTCAGAGGTAGCCGGGCGATGTGAACGAGCCGATGGGTGTTGCTGTGTATCTTCGACCTCAACGACGCCTGATGGGCGGTTGATTCCAAACGGGCGAGAAATCTCTTTTGACGGATCAATCTCACCTGAATCAATTCGATCTTTAATGATTCGAAGAGGGAGATAGTTCTCGCGCTGTTCGCTCAGGATGACTCGGAGAAGCTCAACATCAAGCTCATGGAATTTGCGATACCCCGAAGTGGTTCGCTCTGGGTTGATGAGACCCTGGCTCTCAAGAAATCTGATTTTTGAGATGGTGACTTCAGGGAACTCCTCAACGAGAAGTCCTAGTACCTCCCCTATTGAAAGGTAGTCAGATTCTGTCTCAGCCATCCGAGCGCTCAAAGAACACCAGACGGAACTTCCCGATCTGGACTTCATCTCCGTGACGCAACATGCTTGCGTCAATTCGCTGCTGGTTGACATATGTTCCGTTGAGCGATCCTGAGTCGAGCACCTCGTATTCGCTATCGCGTCGAATGATCGCGGCATGACGACGAGAAACAGTGATGTCATCAAGCACAATCTCAGAATCGGGGTGACGTCCAATTCGAGTGTTCTCGGAATCGAGGCTGTAACGCATTCCTGCGAGGCCGCCAGAACGAACAATGAGAACGCCCACACCTTGGGACAATTCTCCAACATTCACTTGAATATCGTCCCCTGAACCCGGGGCATCCTGAAGAGGGTCAACCGTCATCAAGGTGATCGTGCGATCGTCGAGAACATCAAGCGGATCTCCACAACTGGAGCAGAAATTGCTACCCGGTGGGTTTCGATGTCCGCATTGGTTGCAGAACACGTACGACATTGCGGTCACTCCCCTGTCAGCGCTCGGTATGCATCCGCGGTGAGGAGTTGCTCAATCATCGAAGCATCATCAACGCGAATCTCGATCATCCATCCTTCACCGTACGGGTCCGAGTTCAGCAGAGAGGGATCATCCTGAACAGCGCTATTGACCGAGGTAACTACCCCAGCGAGAGGTGTGTAGATCTCCGACACTGACTTAGTGCTCTCAACCTCACCGCACATGGCTCCACTCTCAAAGCGTGCATCGACTGCTGGAAGGTCAACGAACACGACATCGCCGAGCGCATCCTGGGCGTAGTCGGTGATCCCGATGCGCACGGTGCCGTCATCATTTGTGGCAACCCATTCATGGTCGGCTGAGTACCTGAGTTGGTTGGGGACGTCCATTCCCATAACGGTAGCGCTTTTCATCAATCCCGAGAACGGCTAGCAGCCGAATTTCAAGACTTCTGTTGGTTCGCCCGGACGCCATTGAGAACGAGTGGTACGTACGCAAGGGCGGTGTACAGACTGAGGATGATTCCAGGGATGCCCAGGATCCAAGAGGCGACGGTGAATGCTCCGGCAATCGGCATGCCACTCTCCCCCATGAGGAACCCAGGGAAGGTAAACATCAGGAGAAATGCTGCCGTCTTGCCCCACCACGTGACATCAAAACGTTTCATGTTGAATACGAAGGTTGCGACGAGCATCATGGCGGCAACGAACAGCTCGCGAACGAGAACGATGACAGCGAACCACAGTGGCGCTGAGCCATCGATGATAAGGGCGATGATTCCGACGAAAAACAGCAGCCTGTCCACGGTTGGGTCAAACACTTTCCCAAATTCGCTCGTTTGGTTAAGGCGCCTCGCCAAGAATCCATCAACCCAATCAGTTGCGCTGATACTTCCGAGCAGCCACGCCGCAGCGTGTTGGTTGTCAAGGCCGAACAGCACCCAGAGAAATACCGGAAGACATAGCAAACGAATCAACGTCACAGCATTTGGAATGGTGACAATGCCATCAAACATGCTGATGGCCGAAGTTTGAGGGTCGTTGTTGCTCATTGTCTGTCGTGGTTCTTTCGGCGACGGCGTGATGCGTCAATGTTAGGTGAAGAGGTGTAGCCGTCGCTGCCTCGCTCCACCTTCGTTCGTTGGGTTGTGACCGCTCTATGGTGTCTCAATGCCAACTATTTTTACTCGGATTATTGAGGGCGAAATCCCGGGAACCTTCATTTGGCGGGACGACAAGTGTGTTGCGTTCATGTCGATTAACCCAATGTCATTCGGTCACACCCTCGTGGTCCCAATTGCGGAAGTCGACCATTGGGTTGATCTTGAACCAGAACTCGCTCAACACTTATTCACGGTGGCACACCGTATTTCGATCGCACAACAGGCGGCATTCAGTCCTGCACGCGTTGGCCTGATCATCGCTGGATATGAGGTTCCTCACACCCACATCCATGTGTTGCCCACTAATGACATGTCTGATCTTTCATTCTCAAATGCGGCATCGTCCGTCGACCGAGCGGACCTCGAACGCTCAGCGGATGCGATTCACAAAGAACTTGTTGGGCAAGGCCACGAAACGGGGGTAACACGATGAGTCACGGCTTCGACACCGGACGCTTGAACCGCATCGATTCGCATTTTCAACGCTATGTCGATGATGGGCGACTGGCGGGATGGCAGGTCATGGTGTCGAGGCATGGTGAACTCGCTCACCATTCGACCTATGGCGTCCGAGACGTTGAACAAGGAACTCCATTTGCTGACGACACCGTCGTGCGGATGTACTCGATGACGAAACCACTGACAACCCTTGCTGCGATGCAACTTGTCGAAGAGGGAGTTATTCAGCTGAAAGATCCTGTGGCAAAGTTCATTCCCGCATTTGCAGACACACAGGTCTACCGGTCTGGATCTGTTCAGAAGCCAATGACCGAGCCTCAGACGCTGCCCATGCTCGTGTGGCATTTGATGACTCACATGTCAGGTTTGACCTATGGATTTCACAACACCCATCCTGTTGATGCGATGTACCGCAATCACGGTTTTGAATGGGGGCAGCCAGAGAATCTCGATCTCGCGGCCTGTTGTGACCGGTGGGCTGAGCTTCCACTGGTGTTTCAACCTGGGACCGAGTGGAACTACGGCGTTTCAACCGACGTATTGGGTCGCGTGGTCGAGGTTGCATCAGGCCTTGATCTTGAGGAGTATTTCCAACAACGGATTCTTGGTCCCCTAGGGATGGTCGACACAAGCTTCTACATCGATGATGAGAACCGAAAGGCCCGTCTCGCTGAGTTGTATATCCCGCACCCAGAGACCGGAGCAGCGATGCGGGCGCCGGATGTCTTGCGTCGGCCTGACCGCCCGGCGATGTTGTCAGGTGGTGGAGGGCTGTATGGAACAGCTGCTGACTATCTGCGTTTTTGTCAGATGATCCTCAACGGTGGAGTTCTCGATGGCGAGCGAGTCATCGGTCGGCACACACTGTCGTATATGGGGCAGAATCATCTTCCCGGCAATGTTGACCTCGAAGCAATTGGCCGTCCACTCTTCGCCGAGTCTGCCTTTGTCGGTGTTGGATTCGGACTTGGTTTTTCTGTCGTCATTGATGCTGCAGCCAGCAAGGTTCCGAGCACAGTTGGCGAAATGGCCTGGGGCGGTGCAGCGAGCACAGCGTTTTGGGTGGATCCACGCGAAGACCTTGCTGTTGTGTTCCTGACGCAGTTAATGCCATCGAGCACGCATCCAATACGGCCCGAGTTGAAACAGCTGGTGTATCAGGGGTTGGCCGACTAGGCGCCTGATCAAGTCTTTAGAACAGAGTTGTTGGCGTCTCGTCGACCTCATCCAGCAGGTGTTGGCCCTCATTTCGGGCGTTATTCACTGCAATGTTGACGATTCGTTGATGCAAGACATCGTTGCCGGCAGGAGCAAGCAGAGTTTGTAACTCCTCCTCGGCGTCGTTCTTATCAGCCGTCAACCAGTGCTCGATATCAACATTTTCGAGAATGACCGGCATGCGGTGGTGTATCGGTTCCATTGTTTCATTGGCCGCCGTTGTCAGCAAGCAGACAGTGGACCGTTGGTCTGATGGATTATTGGGGTCGCGCCACTGTGATGAGATTCCCGCCAGAAGCATTGTTGATCCATCACGGCGAGAAAAGTAGTGAGGCTCTTTTGCCGGTTTGCCGTTGGCTGCTTTGGGACCATCCGCTCGCGCCGGTGACCACTCGTAAAACCCGTCAACCGGCACGACAACCCGAGATGATCGAATCGCTGACCTAAACGATGGTTTTTCCCAGACCGTCTCCGCACGTGCATTCGACAACTTCTGTCCGATCGATGGGTCTTTGGCCCATGATGGAATAAGTCCCCACGTGGCGGAGGTCAACATCCGCTGTTCACCTTTGTCGACAAGCATTGCGACCTGTGAGGAAGGGGCAATGTTGAATCTGGCAGGCGGTAAGTCAACGACGGCATCGAGGACGGCGTCAAGAATGGATGCGAGTTCGTGATGAGGTTGGGCCTGCACGAATCTTCCGCACATGGCTTATGGCCAACCAGCTCCAGGTACTTCTACCTCTGCCGTCTCAACACGTCCAGTTGACGTGCCGTTCACTCGGGAAGGATGCGTGCCGCGCGATGTCAGCACATACAGCGTTGTCCCATTCTTGCCGCCAAGCATGCACGCCACGGCCGACTGGTCGGTTGAGATCTCATCAACCACTTCCCCACCCTCGCGAACCCTGACAACCTTCTTATGCACAGGGTCGGCAAACCAAATTGCACCCTCAGCATCAAGACAGCATCCGTCAGGCACGAGGTCGCCGAGGTCAGCCCACACTCGATGCTGAACAGCCATGCCGCTCTCGTCAATGCCATAGGCGGAAAATCGTCGCCCGTATGACTCTCCGACGATGAGTGTTTTTCCGTCGGGGGTAATGACCGATCCATTCGGGAACATCAGTTCTTTGTTCCCAGTTCGGACAGTCCCGTCTGGGCTGACGACGACAAGATGTGCTGGTACTGGCTCCATTGCGGGCTCTGCATGAAGGTCGAAGCCAAAGATTGATACGTACGCTGTTCCATCTGGTCCGACGACCATGTCGTTGCAGTCGTATTCAGAAACTGCACCGAGATCGGCGTGAACAGAGGTAGTGGAACCGTCGAAGCGGAGAATTTTATGGTCGCTCATCGAGACCACAAGCAGATCTCCGTTTGGTAACCAGCCAAGTCCTGACGGACGCGCCTCGACAGTGAGGACACGTTCTTCGGTCCCAGCCTCGTCCAAGGTGAACACTCCATGGCGGAAGAAGTCACTGAACCAGAACTTGCCATCATGCCAACGAGGGCCCTCGCCGAACTGAAGACCGGTGTGGATAATCGTCGTCGTTTTCATACCTCTTCCTCTCGATGAGCAACATCACTTCGGCGAATCACCAGCGAGAGTAATTCGCATCATCTCGCGGCGGTAACCGAAGTAGTCGTCGATGGCGTAATGCTGCACGCACCGGTTATCCCACATTGTGAGTGTCCCCTTCTGCCATCGAACTCGGCACGTGAAGTCAATTCGACGACAATGATTGAAAAGAAAGTCGAGGATTGGCTTTGCTTCAGAATCGTGCAACTCTGCGATTCCGACCGTGTATACCTCGTTAACGAACAGCGACTTACGCCCAGTTTCCGGGTGTGTGCGAACGAGTGGATGGATGCGTGTTTCAAGGGCGGTTTCGTCACCCACGATCTCCATGGATCGGCGATCGTCCCGCTGGCCAAAGGTGCCTTTTGGCCCATAGGAACGACGAGCCGAGTGCACACCGTGAAGATCTGAGAGGAGCGCCTTCAGTCCATCTGAGAGCGCATCGAATGCGGCCTCCTGCTGAATGAAGGCGGTATCGCCCCCGGCAGGCGGGATGTCGATGCCATACAGCAGAGTGGCACTAGGAGGCTCAGTCTGGAAGCTCCAGTCGCTATGCCAACCACTCCCAAACAGCGGGCCAGCCTCATCAGACTCTCGTAGAAGCCTCAACACATTTGGGTGGCCGTCGACCGGCGTGATGTAGGGAGTATCGCCGAAGTCGCCGAGTTGGAGGGCGAAATCCTCAAAGGCTTCAATTGACAGATCCTGGTCCCTTATCGCCAACACCGAGTGCTCAAGGAATGCTGCTTGGAGCGACTCCAGGTCGTCCGGCGCGAGTCGATCTGCGAGATCTATACCGGTGACGTCAGCCCCGAATCTTCCTGTGAGTGGAGTCACTTGCATAACCGAACGGTAGCGGACGCGTCCTTCAGGGTCGTTGGTCAGAACGAGTAACAGGATTGTCTCCGAATAGTGTGCCGTTATGGAACTTCTGTTGATTCGACACGCGCTACCGATTCGCCGCGAGGTCACCGAAGGAGCAGCAGACCCTCCTCTGTCAGACGATGGGCTCCGTCAGGCTGAGTTGCTTGCCGAGTATTTGGCAAGTGAAAAGATTGATGCGATCTATGCGAGCCCGCTGTTGAGGGCGCAACAGACAGCGCAGCCACTATCTATTCGTATTGGCCTCGAGATCATTGATGATCCGGGAATCGCTGAGTTTGATCAGCATTCATCTGAGTACATTCCGGTCGAGGAACTGAAAGCTTCGGGAGATCCGCGGCTGACCGAGTTCTTGTTGGGTGAGGGTGATGAATTTGATGATCGCGATGAGTTTCGCAATCGTGTGATGAATTCGATTGAGCGAATCATTTCTGATCACGGTGGAGACCGAGTAGCAGTCGTCTGCCACGGCGGAGTCATCAATTTGTACGCAGGAGATGTGCTCGGCCTGAACGTTGAGGGGCCAGGATTTTTTTACCCCAACTACACCTCAATCACTCGTGTCGCTGCCTCTCGATCAGGCGTTCGATCAATCGTTACTCTGAACGAGACCTCACATCTCCGAAACACGGGTCTACCAATGGGTCTGTTCCAACACGGCTAAACGGCCGAAGTGGAGCACTCCTCCACAGAGTGGTCGGGCTGGCGAGATTCGAACTCGCGACCTCTTGTCCCCCAGACAAGCGCGCTAACCAAGCTGCGCCACAGCCCGTAACTGTTCCACGGATGCTAACGGTTGGCTGGGCTAATTAGACGAAGAGATCGATGATTCGCCAGGCCAAGTACGCAATTAAGGCGACGACCAGCAGTTTGAAATGCCAAGGAGTTTTCTCATCGTCGATTGCAGAGGACGACTCTTCAAGCAGTCGACCACAACTTGGGCAGCTTCCCTCTTGGGTCATCGCCGTGGGAGCGAAATAACGTGAGCATTCCTCGCACCAAGGCATCTCAGCCCTGCTTCTTCCGAATTCTGATTTTGATCGGAGTTGATCCGAAACCAAATTCCTCACGGATCTTTCGCTCAAGGTACCGAACGTGGTGGTGTGGTAATTCTCGATTGACAAACAGGGTGAATGTGGGTGGATCAGTTGCCCCCTGCACTGCATACAGCACCTTCGCTCCACCTCCTGCTGGTTGAGCCTGCTGTGCCGCAGCGATGACACGGTTGACATCCTTTGTCGGAACACGGCGGTGGTATTGCTCAACTGCGTCGGTGAGCAGCGGTCGTAATTTGTGGACACCTTTTCCGGTGAGTGCCGAGATGGGTAGGACAGGTGAATCCCCAAGAAACGCAAGTTTGCGTCCAACCTCGACACGACGTGCAGCTCGCTCATCTGCGTCATCGATGAGTTCCCACTTATTCAGCAATACAACGATCGGGCATCCTGCAGCGTCAACACGTTCAGCCAAACGCTGGTCTTGAGCGGTGACGCCTTCGGTGCCGTCAACTACGAGCAGGGCAATGTCGGCTTCATCGATTGCTCTGAGAGCTCGAACCATCGAGTAGTACTCGGCGCTGTCATCAACTTTTGATCGGCGACGCATTCCGGCTGTGTCAACGAAGACGATTGGCCCATCGTCGGTCTCGACGAGCGTGTCAATCGCATCCCGTGTGGTGCCTGACATGTCGTGCACCACTGAACGATCCTCGCCAACGAGCCGGTTAAAAAGCGTTGACTTACCCACATTTGGTCGACCAACAATCGCCACTCGAGGGGTGTCGGGAGCGATATCAAGTGGCTCATCGTCAAGCCATGGAGCGACTTCCTCCTCACGAGGTTTGGCTCGATCTCCGAGCCTCTCGAGCACGATGTCTAAGAGGTCGCCCGCCCGACGACCATGAAGGGCACTCACCGGTACTGGTTCATTCAATCCAAGCGCAAGAAACTCCCACATCTCACGCTCGCGAATGTCGTTGTCGGCCTTATTGGCCACCACGATGACGTCGACTCCTGTGCGACGAAGCCAGGCCGCAATCTCGTCATCTTGTGACACTGTGCCCACACTCGCATCGACGACAAGGAGCACAAGATCAGCAGTGCTGACTGCTGATTCAACCTGACGACTCACCTTTTCGTCCAGTTCATCCCCACCAGGCATCCATCCGCCGGTGTCAACGACGGTGAATGGGACTCCGAGCCATTCCGCTTCGAGTTCTTTGCGGTCCCGAGTGATACCGGGGCGATCCTCCGTAATCGCAACTTGCTCGCCGGCAATTCGATTAAACAGCGTCGATTTCCCAACATTGGGGCGACCAACGATGACTACGGTGGGTAGTGATTGGTCTTCGGTCATGATTTCAGTCCTAACGCCGCTCGAAGAGCATGGCCATGGGTCGGTACAACATCAACGGCAACGGGAAGGTCATCGACAGACATTCCATCAAGAAACTGTCCTGAGTCTGAGAGACATACGTCGGGCAGTAGATAGCGGCGCAGCGGGTCAGCGTTGCTTAGTGCTGCTGAAATGTCGGTACCTGTGAGGAGTCCCGTCACTCCAGTGTTTCCACCGAAGTAGTCATTTATGACAGGGAGCACCTCGACGTCGAGATCGGTGTCGATGTCATCAAGGAGTGGACGAAGAACTTTTGCCCCGAGTGCTCCGGTGATAATCGTGACTGCGGAAGATGCTGGCCGTTTCGTTCTTGAAAGGGTCACTGGGGTCGATCGTAGGCCCGTGTAGGCAGCAGGATTTGCCAATTGACCAACATCAACGGCTGCAAAGAAACCTCGTTGTGGAGCGGTCACGGACGGCAGAAGGTCTAAGAATTCTTCCTTGAATGTCGAGGCCATGCCGATGCCGTCTTCGTGCATGTCGCAATCGCCGTAATCAGCGAGTGCCGGGAAGTCTTTGTCCGCCAGCAGAAAGTACTCATCAGCGGCGAAGACCATTGGATGACCAACAAGGTCGTTGAACAGGTGTTGCCATTCCAGAACTGTCGAGAGAACGCTGACCGCCTCCTCATGAGTATGTGGCCGCATTGCGGATTCGCTATTGAAGCGCGACACGCCGAGAGGTACCACCGCTACCGATGCAAGATCAGAAAACGAATCAGCAATTCCGAGCATTGTTCGTTCGAGTATCTCCCCGTCATTGACCCCAGGGCAGACAACAATTTGGCCCCGAACCTCGATGCCTGCATCGAGAATTGCCCGAAGCCAGCGAAGACTCATTCCGCCACGCGGATTCTTCAGCATGCGAGAACGGTCAAATGGGTCAATCGCATGAATACTCACGTGCAACGGAGAGAGACGCTCGTCGATCACGCGTTCGAGGTCACTTTCAGTAAAACGAGTAAGAGTTGTGAAATTTCCGAACAAAAAACTGAGCCGGTAGTCATCGTCTTTGAGGTACAGGCTTCGGCGCATTCCCTTCGGAAGCTGGTGAATGAAACAGAACTCGCAGTGGTTGTCGCAAGTGCGGACACGATCGAACACTGCGCTTTCGATGTCAATCCCGAGTTTGGTGCCCTCTGGCTTGACAACTTCGAGGTCGACTTCAAGTCCACCCCTCAAGACAGAAATCACTGGATCATGAACATCGATCGCCCACTGCCACTCGATGATGTCGCGCGGCATGACACCGTCAACGCCCGTAATCTCGTCACCTACGAGCGCGCCAGCAATTGCGGCAGGAGAATCTGGATCAACCCCAGTGATGATGGGGCCCTCCGTTCGCAAGCGCGTTTGTGATGGCATTGACATAGCGGAAGAAGAGGCTACCTCTGAACGGCCCCGGCTAGATTGAGGGCACCATGTCAGTTGATCGCGTCTTGCTTGCTGAGCCCCGTGGCTTTTGCGCTGGCGTTGAGATGGCAATTAAGGCATTGGCCTGGATGGTCCGAGCCTTTGAGCCTCCTGTGTACTGCTATCACGAGATCGTGCACAACCAGATCGTTGTTGATGCTTTTCGGTCCCAGGGTGTGCAATTCGTGGACGACATTGAAGAGGTTCCTATTGGTCGACCGATCATGTTGTCGGCTCATGGTTCCGCTCCCGAGGTCGTGGCTAGTGCTCGGCAGCGCGGTTCATTTGTTGTTGACTCGGTATGTCCGTTGGTGACGAAGGTTCATCACGAGGTGAAAGTTCGTGCCGCAAAGGGATACCGAATTGTCTACGTCGGGCATGAAGGACACGAAGAGGCTGTTGGAACGATGGCGGTTGCACCTCATGCGATCGATCGTGTCGAGAGCATTGAAGAAGTCGATGCTCTGCCAGAAATAGATGGCGCCGTCGCCCTCCTCGCGCAAACAACGCTCTCGCATCGCGATTGGGAGGGTGTTGCCGTGCGGGTGAAAGAACGCTTTCCGGATGTGTGGACTCCTGGGCGCAGCGATCTTTGCTTCGCTACGACGAACCGGCAAAGTTCGTTGCTCGCGATGGCTGAACGCTGTGACTCCATTGTGGTGATCGGCTCTGCGAACTCATCGAACACCTCGGCACTCGCTCGACTTGCTTCCGACGCAGGTTGCTCACACGTTGTTCGGATCAACACTGCAGAGGAACTACCAGACGGGCTTGATGGGGTTGTTGGCGTGACGGCAGGCGCCTCTGCGCCAGATCAATTGGTGCGAGAGGTGTTGGAGCGTCTCGCACCAGAACACGGCATCGAACTTGTTCGGGTCACAGATGAGGACGAGTATTTCCCTCCCCCACGCAACATTCGTGAACTGCAAACCGCAATCGAATGCGCTTCGACGGTTCTTCTCGGTGGCGGAATGCTCGCCAGCCCAAAAATGGATGACCGATCGCTGTCGGCAAGTGCGGTGCTTGCTGCGCTAGACGGTTCTCAATACAAAGGAACATCATGAATTCGCTGACCCCTGCTCTCGACACCCTCCGAATTTCATTGCATATCGCATCTGTCGCAGTTTGGGTTGGTGGCCAGATTGTCGTAGCGGCAGTTGTTCCAAGGCTCCGATCCGAATATCGGGCGGCGCTACCTCTCGTCGCGAAGGGCTTCGCTCGCGTCGCGTGGCCTGCATTTGCATTAGCAGTACTTACCGGTATGTGGTCGGTCATGTCCGTTGATGTTGGCGCTACCTCCAGTGGTTATCAACTGGCCATGATGTTGAAAGTGCTTGCAGTCCTGCTCAGTGGAGGCGCCGCCGCAATTCACTCGGCTGGTTCATCGACCGCAGCAAAAGCAATTGGTGGAGCACTTGGATTGTTGTTTGCGCTCGCAGCAGTGGTTCTCGGAGTGCTTATCCGAACAGGTGCCTGAATATGAGAGGCGCCTGGCGTTGGATCATTCTGATAACAGCAATCGGCTCAGTCGGTATTGCATTTCTCCGTGAGCAGCGCGCTGATCCTGCAAACGGTGCATCGTCAACAGTTGTTAGTGAATTCCAGGTCACGACAACTGCTGTCGTTGAGGTGATCGAACCAATACCTGAATGGTGCGAGAAGTTATTGACGATCGACGAGACAACTCCGTTGGATGTCGTTGCGCAGCTCTACCTTGAGGTGGCGGTTGTGGTAGGCGGGGTTGTCGAACGGGACCTCACCGCCGCGGCAATTGTGCTGTCAGGACAATCGCCGGTCGAAGCCGACACTTTGAATTCCACTGTGTCAACAATCGATGAGAACTTTGATGCAGAGGGAAGATTCGTCGAAGATGACGCGGTGCTGCGTGCCGGTCAGCAGGTTGATGAAATCTGTAAACGGATCTCACTGCAGGCCGCTCCAGCAGCGACTGCTCCATAGTGACGTAGCCCCGCTCGGTGCGTTTCGGCGCAACGATGGTGACGTACTAGGTTTCGGGAATGTTCCCCGGATCACATATCGTCACCCAACCTGACAAGCCCGCTCTCATCATGGCCGGTACAGGGCAGGTTCAAACCTTCGCAGAGCTCGATGCAGCTGCCAATCGGTTAAGCCATGTGCTTCGAGATGCAGGGATTGAAGCCGGCGATCATGTAGCGATCTGCATGGAGAACAACCCGCACTTCCTTGAGGTGCTCTGGGGTTGCCACTACGCCGGGGTGGTCTACACGGCTGCCTCATCTCGGCTTACCTCTGACGAACTCGCCTACATCATGAACGACTGTGGGGCAAAAGCCTTCATCACGTCGATGTATAAGGCGGAACAAGCCGCAGAGGTTCGTGAGGAGACACCAAATGTCACCCTTCGTTTGATGATCGATGGAACAATCGAAGGGCACGGATCATACGAAGATGCAGTGGCTGCGGCAAGCAGTACACCACTGGCCAACCGCATCGCTGGTCGAGACATGCTGTACTCGTCGGGAACGACGGGACGCCCCAAAGGCGTGTTTCCCTCGCTTCCTGAAGTGCCTCTTGAAGAATGGTCAAGCAGTATTGAAGGGCTCCAGCAGTTGCTGTTCGGAATGGACGCAAGCAAGGTGTACCTCTCCCCTGCTCCGATGTACCACGCTGCTCCTCTTCGCTTCTGTCTTGCAACACAGGCGATTGGTGCAACGGTTGTACTGATGGAGCATTTTGACGCAGAGGACTACTTGAAGTACGTCGATCAGTACAAGGTCACTCACTCGCAGCTTGTGCCGACAATGTTTGTTCGGATGTTGAAACTTGGTGACGACGTCAGAGCTAAATACGACGTGTCGACGATTGAAGCCGCTGTACATGCAGCTGCGCCGTGCCCAGTGACCGTGAAACAGCAGATGATTGAGTGGTGGGGTCCGGTAATCCACGAGTACTACGCTGGAACCGAAGGAAACGGTTTCGTCTATTGCAATAGCGAGGGTTGGCTCGCCCACCCAGGCACAGTCGGCTCGCCATTGAACTGTGTTGTGCACATCGTTGGTGAGGACGGCGAGGAAGTTCCAACTGGCGAATCAGGAACCATTTACTTTGAGGCAGGCGGAACGTTCGAATATCACAACGATCCTGAGAAGACTGCCGGGTCGCGACACCCGAAAGGTTGGAGCACACTTGGTGACGTCGGCTACCTCGATGAAGACGGATTTGTCTTTCTCACCGATCGAAAGGCCTACATGATCATCACGGGCGGTGTGAACGTCTACCCACAGGAGTCGGAGAATCTCCTTGTGACCCATCCAGCGGTTATCGATGTCGCCGTATTTGGAATTCCTAATGATGACTTTGGCGAAGAAGTGAAAGCCGTTGTTCAGCCTGCCGAGATGCCTGGCGACGAAGCATCAGCTGGCGAACTAGAACGAGAACTGATTCGGTTCTGTCGTGAGCATCTTGCCGATGTCAAATGTCCACGATCAATCGACTTTCGTGAGGAGCTGCCTCGTCATCCAACAGGCAAGCTATACAAGCGTCTGTTGAAGGACGAGTACTGGGCTGCCGCTGGCAGAAGCATCTGAACATGGTGGGCCGCCCTTCGGCTCCACATCCGTTCCTCGAATGGGATGGCGTGCTTGCGTTCGCTCATCGTGGAGGTTTGAGCGAAGCGCCAGAAAACACTCTTGCTGCGTTTCAGCACGCAGTTGAGCTCGGCTTCACCTACTTAGAGACGGATGTGCACCTCACATCCGATGGAGTGCTGGTTGCGTTCCATGACCCTGATCTCGAACGTACCTGTGGAATCGACGGAAAGATTAATGATCTGAGTTGGGACGCGGTCAGCGAGGCCAGAGTCGACGGAACACACCCAATTCCACAGTTCGTTGATCTTCTTGATTCGTTCCCGCATGCGCGCATCAATGTTGACTGCAAGTCAGATGAAGCACTCCAGCCACTGATCTCTCTGCTGAGCGAGCGCGATTGTCTCGACCGAATATGTGTTGGGAGCTTCAGTGACCGTCGCCTCCGCGCAGTTCGCAGAGCGTTCGGTAACCGGGTGTGTACGAGTCTGGGACCAGTCGAGACGACTCGACTTACCGCTGGAGCTCCTATTCCTAAGGGGGCCTTTGCTGCGCAAGTCCCACCAACTGCTGGAAAACTCCCGTTGGTGACCGAGCGTTTTGTGGCAAGAACTCACCGACGAGGTCTTCAGGTTCACGTATGGACGATCGACGATCCTGAGGAAATGAATCGGCTACTCGATCTCGGAGTCGACGGAATCATGACCGATCGACCTGAAGTGTTGAAAGATGTCCTGCAACAAAGAGGACAGTGGTAGCGCTGCGCTGACCGGCAAATGTGTACTGGCAGGCCGTAGAGGAGCTGTGCAAACGACACTTCAGCTGTACACAGATCTAAGTCTGAGCGGATATAGCCCTTAGCCCAAGCGCTCGTGTTCAACGAGAATGATCTCTAGATCTCCCGCCAACTCGTCACATAACTCGCTGACAAGTCTTGATGTTGTGGGGTCATCGCGTTCGCTGGGCACTTTCGTGACAACCACTATTCGTCGAGCATTCTGTGGAGTGTTTTTAAAAGGACCAGAGGGAGAAATCAGCACCGCCGCAGCTCGTGGTGGGGTAAGACGCTGGTACGGACTGCACCCGGCAATTGCGGCAACGCGTAAAGGTCTATGGCACTGATCGGCAATCACCCGTCCCAATGCATCTGCTCCGATCACCGACAGCAGGACTGACGTTGATGACGGAACTACTGGTTCAAAATTTGCGGGCGCCTTAAATGGTCGATGGCGTGCGCCGTCGGCCTCGACGACCATGTAATCGCACAGTGACTTGTCTGCATACCAATGATCACACTGATCGCTGGAGACACCTAATGATTTGCCGTTCTTCACCGATTGACGAACGAAGACGGGCTCATTTCGAGAGCGCTCTGGAAGGCCGAAGAAGTCCGGTCCTTCAATGATTGGGAAGCCGCCGCTTTGACGTTCTCCCATCTTTGTCGTTGTAGTGGCGATGATCGATCCGGGTGCTGATCGGGCTATCTGAAAAAGAAGCGTCGACTTACCCCCACCGCCGACCAGTGAGATGAGTTCGCGTGACTCAAGACGTAAAGATCGTGCGAGATGACTACTTGGAATTGGAATCATTTCAATTTGCTCAGGCGGCAAACGGCCTCAACCACTCCCCCGCCAATCGCAAGAGCTTTATCTGATATCTGAGAACACGCTGATGGGTCATTCCTCGGGTCGAGATCAGCGATCTTTAGTCCTTCAGACACCGTTGATCCGTCCAGTATCAAGCCCCGAATCATTCCGCTAAATGGGGCTGTCACCGTGGTGTTCGAAGCACTGTGGATCGTTCCAAAAGCATCGCCCTGTTCCACCCAGTCTCCGAGCGCTGCAGACCATTTGATGTCCCCGTGGGTTGAGGCTCGGATGACGCGCTCAGCTGACCTGCCCTCGATCATTCCAGGGCTGCCCGTATTTGGTTCAGCCGACCCATCGAACAGTGCACGTCCTAACCGATGTCCACGCATCGTCTCAACGACGGCGTGGCAATGTTCCCCAACTGTGAACCCCGGCCCAAGACCAATCACGATGTTGGCATCCGAAATGGTCGTGTCAAGTGGCGTTTTTGCCAGCCGACAGTCCACGACTGCAGCAATCGGTCGAGTTATCTGGAGGTCACAAAGCGCCGGTGCCACGACGACGGGAATTTCGTTCGATTGCCAGCACTTCTCAATACCTTCACGATCGATACACAAACGACCAACTAGGCCCTCGACGTTTTGGGTACCGTTAGTCACTGCCGATGACAGCGAGACGCTTCGTCGAATAGTGAGTGGTGACGCCAGTTCGAGAATCACCACTCGGAAGCCGCTGTGATGAAGGCGCCACGCAACACCTGTCGCAATATCTCCACCGCCTCGAATAACGATGACGTCATCGTGTTCTGGTTGCACCTACAACCTCCGCGATGATGCTGATTGCAATTTCGGCAGGAGTTTCTGCACCAATCTCAAGACCGATTGGAGTTGTAATTCGATCAATATCAGCCTCGGCACAACCGTTTGCAATGAGCAGGTCCCTGGTCGTGTGCCATCGACGAGCGCTACCCATTAAGCCGATGTACCCCACTTGCTGTTTGATCACCAACGGCAACAGCTCGACGTCAAGGGCAACATTGCGAGTTACCATCACGATGGCGGAACGTGAATCAAGTGGAATCTTCTTCAACGCTTCGTGAAGATCCCCGACATGGCAGGTTGCAGCATCTGGCGCCTGTTCAAGCTGTTCGGGACGGTCATCCCAGAGGTGAACACTCCACCCGCTCCATTGAGCGAGTTCAGCTACCGCCTTGCCAACGTGGCCAGCGCCGATCACGAGCAAGGTCGCAGTATCCATATAGGGTTCAACGTAGACGTCCATCTCTCCTCCGCACACACCGGGGTCGCCAGTTGAAGGGTCGACCAGTCGATAGTTGATGAGCCGGGGTTTTCCATCGTTCATAGACTGGTGCGCCTCGGCAATCACTCGAGATTCCATTTCCCCGCCGCCGACTGTTCCAATTTGGGTGCCGTCGTCGATGATGAGCATTGCAGCACCCACTCGACGAGGGACCGACCGGTCCGTTCTAACCACCGTCGCAATTGCTGCCTTGTGGCCGTCCTCCACTGCTTGAAGGGCGGCTTTAAGAAGATCTAACGACCCCACAGCCGGCCCGCTTCCTCATTGACTCGAGCACGTGCTCGCTCGACATCGATTCCGAGCACCTCACCGTTTCGAACGCGCCATTGTCCGTCGACCATGACATCGCGAACATGGTGGCCACTTCTCCACAGCACAAGTTGGTCGGCGATGGTGGAGGCGTCAATCGGCGTGGGTAGGTCAAGATTGACCACTTGAAGGTCGGCAATCCAGCCGGGTTCGAGACGACCCAGGTTCTTCATTCCCAGAGCTACCGCTCCGCCTTCAGTTGCCATGTGAAGGACTTGATGCGCCGGGGTTGTCGATGGATCAAGCCGGCGTGCCTTCTGCAGCCAGAATGCCCCGCGCATCACCTCGTACATGTCATTGACATACCCATCTGATCCGAGTCCGACCGTGACACCTCTTTCGAGGAGATCGGCAATAGGAGCAATTCCTCCTCCAACCTCACAGTTTGACAGTGGCATGTGGCTTACTCGCGTGCCGCTGGTTGCGATGATGTCAAGTTCAGCGTCCGTCATTTGCACGCACTGACTTGCGAGAAATGATGAACTCGCTATCCCGATGTCGTTGTAGAAGGCCATTGTGTCGACACCAAGGTTCTCGCGGGCCCAGTTTCCTTCGTGTATCCCTTCATTGCAATGTGCGTGAAACCAGGTATTTCGAGCGAGCGCTTCGCTTGCCGCCCGTTCGATAAATGAACGTGAGCATGTGAACACGGTGTGCCACGACATTGCACCAGAGACCAACGAATCGTGTTGATGCTGATCGATGAAGTCAAGGTTTTCACGAAGAGAGAGTTCAGCAATCGCGTCTCCCGCACGCTCGGTCGCCTCAAAGCTAAACATGCCGCGAATCCCGACGGAACGAGACTGCTCGGCTTCGGCTTCGAGTACGCCACTGAGCGATCCAGGTGCTTCGCAGATGTCAAAGAATGTCGTTGTTCCGCTTCGCAACATTTCGGCACACACCCAAGATGAGGCCGCGGAGATCATCTGGCGGTCGAGCCTGTCTTCTACCTGGGGCCACCAGAAGTCATCAAGAAAGCTTGCGAATCCGGTGGGTGGTGATTCGATAACAATTCCGTGCGCAAGCGTTCCGTATAGGTGGACGTGCGAATTGACGAACCCTGGCAATACGGCACACCCCGCAGCGTCGACCACTTCATCATCGGGGTACTCGGTGATGAGATCGGCTGCAATGCCAATGGCGCGCACCAGTCCATCATGAATGCGAATGGCCGTCGATCGCTCAACCCGGTCAGCCGAGATCAATAGCCAGTCGGGACAAATAATCATCGCTATGACTGACTGTTGGCCGAATTCATTGCCCGCCACACTCGTTCAGGAGTGAAAGGAAGCTCATTTATCGAGACTCCGACGGCGTTCTGAATGGCGTGGCGCAGCGCAGGCGCAACTCCATCCTTCGGGATTTCTGCAACCGCTTTGGCTCCAAATGGTCCGCTGTCTTCCATGGTCTGGACAAGATAGACGGCTGTTTCAGGCATTTCGTCCGCTCGATAGATGTGATACGGCCCAAAGGAGTCGTTGAGCATCTTGCCGTTTTCGTCGAATGCGTATTCTTCGCAATGGGCGTAACCAAGGGCCTGCAGCATGCCACCTTCGACCTGACCGGACGCCGTCACAGGGTTAATTGCAACACCGCAATCGACTGCCATTGCCATCTTTACAATGGTGACCTGGCCGGTATCAACGTCGACTTCGATCTCGACTACTTGTGCCGCAAAGGGTGGTGGGCACTCAGGCGACACGTAGGAGGCCGTACCCATGATTTGCTCTTGCTCCTGGGTGTGAAGTGAGTCGAGCGCAATATCTTCCATCGAAACTGATCGGCCGTCAGGAGCGTACGCACGACGATCCCGCAATTCGATCGAACATGGCTGCTCTACCCCGAGCAACATTGCTGCACGCTCTTTAATTCGTTCACGAGCAACTTCGGCGGCCCGAAGTGCTGCAGTACCAGAAATGTAGGTGGTCGAAGATGCGTATGCCCCGGTGTCGAATGGCGTCATGTCGGTATCACTCGAATACACCTTGATGTCTTCAAGCGGGACACCAAGGACTTCTGCTGCAATCTGCCCGAGAACCGTGTCGGCACCGGTGCCGAGATCGGTGGCGCCGACAAGCATGTTGAATGAGCCATCATCATTCAGTTTGATTGAGCATCCACCCATATCAAGAAACGGAATTGCCGTGCCATGCATGCAGTACGCAAACCCGAGACCTCGTCGAATATTGGGTCGGTCGGCGGGCTGCCGCCACTCGGCATCATCACGGCGGTGCCAACCGATCTCACGAAGCGCTTGAGCGACGCACTCCTCTAGGCCAGTTGACAGCACACGTGGGTACTCATCAAGCTCTTCGTCGCTTGCAACACGTTCACCGAGATGCGGAGCGATATTGAGCTCATCACCAAGACGCAACCAGTTCTTTCGCTTGAACTCAATCGAGTCGTATCCGAGTTCTGCAGCGATGTCGTCCATATGGGCTTCAAGCGCGAATTCTGCTTGGGGTGCTCCATACCCCCTGTATGCACCCGGAACGGGAATGTTCGTGTACACAACATCGCAACGGAAGCGTTTGTTTGGGGCGTTGTACTGGGTCAGTCCACGCAACCCAGCAACTGTCTGCACGGTATACCCGTGAGTGCCGTATGGGCCGGTGTTTCCAATGATGTAGAGATCCTGCGAGACGAGCTTGCCGTCGTTGTCAACCACCGTGGTAAAAGTGAGTGTTTGCGGGTGGCGAGTTCTACTGCCAATGAACTCTTCTGACCGATCGAGTTCAAGCCGGACCGGGCGACGCGTCACTTGAGCGAGGTGTCCAACAATGTCCTCAATCAACATCTCCTGTTTGGCGCCGAATCCTCCACCGATACGAGGCTTTACCACCCTGATGTCTTTGATGTCGCGATCGAGGAGCGGTGCGACCATCCGCCGAGCATGGAATGGCACTTGGGTTGCTGTTCGAATGACGAGACGCTCGTCCTCATCAAGCCATGCGATCGAAATATGGGGCTCAATTGGGCATTGCTGAACCTGATGCACCCGGAACGTCTGCGTAAAGACGTGGTGACCATTTTTCGCGGCATGCTCAACAGCCGCATCGGGGTCGTTTCGACGAGCAGCGATGTGGTGAACGATGTTTCTTTCCCGGTCATGGATTTCGAGTGTGTCTTGCTCATCGTGGATGACGACTGCGCCATCAACCATTGAATCGCTCTCATCAAAAATCGCCGGAAGAACTTCGTAACTCACATCGATAAGCGAACACGCATGTGCAGCGATTTCTGGAGTTTCGGCTGCAACCACCGCTACACGATCTCCGACATGGCGAACTTTGTCGTCGAAACTCACCTGGTCGTGAGGATGAGGATTTGGCCACGATTGCCCACCCGAGGCGTATTTGATGCGGGGTGTGTTCTTGTAATGCAATACCTCGTGCACCCCGGGAAGTTGACGTGCTACCGAGTCATCAATGTCAAGAATTCGTGCATGCGCGTGGGGGCTTCGAAGAACCTTTGCATAGAGCATGTTGCGAAGTTCAATGTCATCGGTGAAGGCAGGATTGCCCTTTGCGAGTCGAACGGCGTCAACTTTGACCTCAGGCTTTCCAACAACTGCCATCTCTGGAACATCTCTCGACGGAATAAGTCGCGGCACAGCCGCTGGCGCTGACGGCGGGTTGTCGTGTGGGTCGTATACAGCGGGTTCACCTTGATCGGTGAGTGGCGGAAGAATGACGGGCGTAAATGGAGCAGTCGGTTCACCTCGTAGAACTGCTGCTGCTCGACGAATCGCCTCAACCGGCTTTACGTACGCCGTTTCCCGATCGAGAATTCCCGACAGCATGTCGCGAATTTGATCATCGGTAGGTGATGGATGTTCCTCGAGTAGCGCAAGGGTCCCAAGCACCATTGCGCCGGCCGAATATCCAGATTGGAACGCTCCCGTAGCAACAAACGCCGCCTGAATTGGGTGCAGTTCTGGGCTGGTGTTTAACGACTCAACCGTTGTGATGGTGTGCCCATTTGCCTGAGCAGCGAGGATGACGTCACTACTGGTGAGTCGCCCGTCATAGAGCACCGCACCTGCCCCGGTCTCTCCGCTATCTGATCCATAGTGGACACTAAACATTCCTTGAGAGCGAAGGAATGTTCTCAGCGTGTCATGCGGTTCGCATTGACCAGTGACGTTGCGGCCGTTGAGCGTGACGGTGATCGGAATCATGACAACGCTCCAATCACTCGTTGGCAAAGTTTTACTGCCAGGTGGTGGCGGTATTCGCTGCTGCCCCGAAAATCGCTGAACGGGATGAGTTGCTCCACCTCGTCTGATGACCGGGCTACCACAGGAACGCGAGAAACACCAGTAATGGCGAATATGAGTCCGTTGCTAGAACGCCGTCCAGCAACCGCCACGATCGGAGTGTCCATCGGAGTTCGGCCGGTGTGTTCGATCGCCCAGTCTGTCGACGTGTGTAGTTCAACCGATGTAATCAGTCCGCTCGGCGATTGCAAAAAATCATGAAGAGGAGTCGATACGCCATCGGCTGTCGTCACAGTTGCTGATGACGCAAGGAGCGCAGCGACCAACAGACTTTCTCGATTCGCTGACGCAACTGCTCCACCAATCGTGCCGATCGTTCGCAGAGTTGATGGCAGTTCTCGACGTGCTGCCACACCGAGTAAGTCGCCTGAAAAGCTGCGTTCGATGTCTGCAACTCGAACCATCGCTCCAACAATCGATGTGTCACCTTCAGTTGTAATGGTGTCCAGCCCGAGTGACTGAAGATCGACACCAACGTATTGCGATCGGTTGCGATCGGCGTTGATAACTGTTCCACCCGCAAGTGGGATGTGATGGGGTCGACTCAGCAGCGATACTGCCTCGTCTAAGGATTCAGGTCGAAGGTAATCAACTAGTAGCGGCACAAAACCGAAGTTAGCCGAGCCGAGACTGAATCCCTGCCTGCTGGAATAGCGACGACGCCGCCGACTTGGCTGAACTCACGACTTCAGAAGTGTCGACCGCTCGATGATGCCCATTTCGAATGACGGGCTCACCCTGAACAAACACATCGCGAACCTGTTGCGGTGAGCAGTTAAAGACGAGAGCGCTCGGTACCCGGTGAACTGGAGCAACGGTTGGGTGGTCAAGGTTGACGATGACAATGTCAGCGTCGCGCCCAACCTCTATTCGCCCAAGCCGGTCAGGCTCTCCAAATGCTCGTGCTCCACCAACGCATGCCATTTCGATTGCGTCTTCAGG
>Ga0208004_1000177_pt1 | contig 24432 bp, 17 predicted proteins | sample DEB08_DNA_6_FD_184522 | JGI IMG/M metagenome (GOLD analysis project Ga0208004, IMG submission 184522) | Aqueous microbial communities from the Delaware River and Bay under freshwater to marine salinity gradient to study organic matter... | ecosystem: Environmental > Aquatic > Marine > Coastal ...
AACTATGAGAGTGTTACCCAGGTCGCGTAGATGCGTGAGGGTTTCGATCAATCTGCGGTTATCTCTTTGATGTAGACCGATACTCGGCTCATCAAGCACATACAAGACGCCAACCAGTCCAGAACCAATCTGGGTCGCCAGACGGATTCGCTGGGCTTCGCCACCCGATAGCGAAGCTGCAGCTCGAGCTAAAGTTAAGTATTCAAGTCCTACGTCGAGCAAGAAACCTAGTCGCGCATTAACTTCTTTCATGACTCGCTCGGCAATCTTTGCTTCGCGAGCTCCTAACTTAATCTCCTTAAGAAAACGTGCGCATTCATCAATTGAAAGTTCACAGATTTCAGCGATATTTTTTCCGCCCACCGTTACTGCTAGAACTTCAGGTTTTAATCGCGAACCTTCACATACGGCACATGGGGTCTCGCGCATATAAGCTTCATATTTCTCGCGGCTGTAATCACTCTCAGTCTCACCATGTCTGCGTTCGATAAATGGGATAACACCTTCAAAGCCAGTCGAATAGCTGCGCACCCGTCCGTATCGGTTCTTATATTTGACGTGCACTTCATATTCATAGCCATTCAAAATAGCTTTCCGAGCCTTTTCAGATAGTTTTCGCCAAGGCGCATCCATCGAAAACTTAACGTCTTTGGCCAAAGCCTCCAGTAAATTGTTGAAATATTCTGAAGTTTGACCGCCAGACCATGGGGCAATAGCGCCCTCATTGATTGAAATTGAATCATCCGGAATTACAAGTTCTTCATCGACAACTAACTTTGATCCAATTCCGGTGCACTCTGGGCAAGCGCCGAAAGGTGAGTTGAAGGAGAATGACCGAGGTTCCATCTCTTGAAAAGATAGACCGCAGTCGTGGCAGGCCAAGAGCTCGCTGTAAGTTCGCTCGCGCTCCTCTTTCGCCTTGGCATCGACAAATTCAAGTGTTACTAAACCATTTGCTAAGCGCAGCGCGGTTTCAATCGAGTCCGTGATTCGCTGTTTCGATTCTGATTTCGCAGTAAGGCGATCGATTACCACTTCTATAGTGTGCTTCTCTTGCTTTTTTAACTTGGGCGCCTCACTTAATTGGACCGTTGTCCCATCTACTCGAGCACGTGAGTATCCTTGGGCCAAAAGATCTTTAAACAAATCTACAAATTCACCCTTACGCGAGCGGATCATGGGCGCAAGTACTTGAAAACGCGTTTCATTCGGCAAGCTAAGAATCTGATCAACGATATTTTGGGGCGTCTGCTTAGCAATCGGCTTTCGACACTTAGGACAGTGCGGCTTTCCTGCCCGCGCAAAAAGAAGCCTCAGATAATCATAAACTTCGGTAATAGTCCCAACTGTTGAACGAGGATTGCGGTTAGTGGATTTTTGATCGATTGATACAGCTGGTGATAAGCCTTCAATGAAGTCTACATCTGGCTTATCCATCTGACCAAGAAATTGCCGGGCGTAAGCGGAAAGTGATTCAACATATCGACGTTGACCTTCTGCAAAAATCGTATCGAAAGCAAGTGAAGACTTTCCTGAGCCGGAGAGGCCGGTAAAGACGATTAGTGAATTGCGCGGCAAATCAAGTGAGACATTCTTTAGGTTGTGCTCACGAGCACCTCTTACGACCAATCGCTCGGCACTCATTTAATTCCACCCTCATCCATACTTCGTAGTTCTCGCTTCAATTCCTTAATTTCATCCCTGAGCCGTGCCGCCAATTCGAACTGAAGTTCGGCCGCCGCATTTCGCATCTGCTCAGTTAGCGATTCGATTAGTCCAAGCAACTCGGCTCTAGGTAAGGCTACGAGTGACTTGGCATGAACGCCAACTGGAGTCTCACTGACTCCACGTCTCTTGCCTCCAGCAATCAACTTCTGGGTATCGTAGCTCTCGCTCTCAATCAAATCAGTTATATCAGCTATCTTCTTGCGCAACGGTTGCGGATCGATTCCCATCGCCTCGTTATAGGCAATCTGTTTGGCTCTCCTACGATTAGTCTCATCAATTGCTTTCCTCATGGAGTCAGTAAGGTTATCTGCGTACATATGAACTTCTCCCGATACATTTCGGGCCGCTCGACCGATAGTCTGAATAAGTGATCGGGTAGACCTCAAAAATCCTTCTTTGTCAGCATCTAGAATCGAAACAAGCGATACTTCAGGGAGATCAAGACCTTCACGTAAGAGATTGATGCCAACAAGCACATCGTATTCGCCAAGTCTTAATTCACGTAGCAGCTCTACCCGCCGCAAGGTGTCAACCTCTGAATGCAGATAACGAACCCTAATTCCTGCATTTGAGAAATAGTCGGTTAGATCTTCTGCCATCTTCTTCGTCAGGGTTGTGACTAGAACTCGCTCATTTCGCTCAGCGCGCTTGTTAATCTCATCGCGGAGATCATCAATCTGATTCTTTGTAGGTTTCACAATGATTTTTGGATCAATTAGCCCGGTTGGTCGAATGACTTGTTCCACATAGACACCACCCGACTTATCAAGCTCATAAGGTCCTGGCGTTGCCGAGAGATAGACCTTCTGGGGTGTTCGCTCAAGAAATTCATTGAAGGTAAGTGGTCGGTTATCCATGGCGCTAGGTAGCCTGAATCCGTGCTCTACCAGAGTTCTCTTTCGTGAAGCATCACCTTCAAACATCGCTCCAATCTGTGGAACTGTTATGTGAGACTCGTCGATAACACATAAAAAGTCCTCTGGGAAATAATCAAGTAGACAGTTAGGTGCCGAGCCTGGGGCACGTCCATCAATATGTCTCGAGTAGTTTTCGATTCCGGAACAAAAGCCAAGTTGCTGAATCATCTCTAAATCAAATTGCGTGCGCATTCTTAGCCGCTGTGCCTCTAGTAGCTTGTTCTGACGCTCCAGCTCCTGAAGGCGAGTACTCAATTCTGATTCGATATCTGCCATAGCCCGCTTCATGGTGGTCGGGCTGGCCGAGTAATGCGTTGCCGGAAAGATAAATACCTCTTTGACATCGCTGACAATCTCGCCAGTCAAAGGATTCAAAGTAGTCAATCTCTCAATCTCATCACCGAACATCTCAATTCGGATAGCAAGCTCTTCATAAACGGGAATGATTTCAATGGTGTCGCCGCGTACCCTAAACGTTCCGCGCTCGAAGGCTATGTCATTACGCTTGTATTGGATATCAACGAATTTCCTTAGGAGCGAATTTCGCTCAATTGAATCACCGACGCTAATTCTGACCATTCGATCGATGTATTCCTGAGGCGTTCCCAAACCATAAATACATGAAACAGTTGCGACTACTATGACGTCTCGGCGGGTAAGCAACGAGTAAGTTGCCGAATATCTAAGCCTCTCTACCTCTGAATTTATCGAGGCATCCTTTTCAATGAATGTATCGGTTTGGGGCACATACGCCTCGGGTTGGTAATAGTCGTAGTAGGAGACGAAATACTCGACCGCGTTATTTGGAAAAAGCTCCCGGAATTCATTTGCAAGTTGGGCGGCCAAGGTCTTATTTGGGGCCAAAACCAAAGTTGGGCGTTGAACTTGTTCGATTAACCAAGCCACGGTCGCTGACTTTCCAGTTCCGGTAGCGCCAAGTAAGACGATGTCAGGCTCGCCACGATTCACGCGCTCGGTTAGATCCGCGATTGCATTGGGCTGGTCTCCTGCAGGTTTAAACTCACTGATTACTTCAAATGCGCGATCTGCTCGCGGAGTGCTCGTAATTGCCCGAGTCATTTACTAATTCGCGGCATTATTTCCCGCTCCCACAACTCTCGAATCGCCTTCTCGAGCTCTTCAACCGTTCCATTATTCTCAATCACCAAGTTGGATATAGATGCGCGATCCTCATCAGTAGCTTGAGCTCCTATTCGTTGGTCGATTTCATAGCTCTTTAAGCCTCGCTCAATCAATCGCTCCCGACGTACTTCTAAAGATGATGAGATAGATATAACTAAATCAAAACGTCCTGCCCCTTTGGTCTCGAAGAGAAGTGGTATCTGATTGATCACCACGCCATCACTAGGAACTCGGGAGGCAATCTTGGCAGCCAGCTCTCTCACCTTTGGATGGATTATTGCTTCAAGCTTTCGCCTGGCTGATTCATCTTTAAATACAATCTGCGCCAATTTAGCTCGATCAATATCGCCGCCAGTTAATATCTCATCGCCGAATTGCGCGACTACTTCATCAAAACCATCTGTTCCGCGTTCCATAACCTCACGAGCCAGTTGATCAGAGTCGATTATGACTGCTCCAAGTTCCTGAAAGATTTCTCCAGCCAGCGATTTGCCTGAGCCAATTCCGCCAGTCAGTGCAATCGAGAGCATCTGATTTTCTCCAAAACTAGTAAGCGCTCAATAAAAAAGAAAAACAGGGCCAGATTATTTCCGGCCCTGTTTTCATAGACAACTACTCTGCCGAGGTAGCCTGATCAGCTGGCTGGTCGGCTGCAGCAGCAGCGTCAGCAGCTTGTGCTTCAGCTTTCTGCTTCTTATGCGCCAAGAAGCGAGCTTGAGCTTCGGCGTATTGACGCTCCCACTCTTCACGTTGGGCTTCGTATCCCGGCTTCCACTCTTGAGTCTGTGGATCAAATCCTTCTGGATAGATGAAATTTCCATTTTCGTCATAGCGAGCAGGCATGCCATATTGAGTTGGATCAAAAGCCTCGACTGGAACATCGTGACCCTCATTAGCCTGCTTCAATGAGAGTGAGATACGGCGACGCTCAAGATCTATATCAATGATCTTTACAAAGAGCTGGTCTCCGACTTGAACAACCTGCTCTGGAATTTCAACATGACGCTCAGCTAGCTCGGAGATGTGAACCAATCCTTCAATGCCATCAAAGACGCGGATAAATGCGCCAAATGGAACTAGTTTGGTTACTTCACCTGGCACAACCTGATTAATGGTGTGAGTACGAGCAAATGCTTGCCATGGATCTTCCTGGGTTGCCTTGAGAGAAAGCGAAACTCGCTCTCTTTCAAAATCAACCTCGAGAACCTCAACGGTTACTTCGTCGCCGACTTCTACAACTTCACCTGGATGGTCTATGTGCTTCCAAGATAGTTCAGAGACGTGCACTAGGCCATCTACGCCACCTAGATCTACGAAAGCTCCGAAGTTAACGATCGAAGAAACAACTCCATTGCGGACTTGTCCTTTCTGGAGTTGATTTAAAAATGTTGTTCTTGATTCCGACTGAGTTTGCTCGAGATATGCACGACGAGACAAAACAACGTTATTCCGGTTCTTATCTAGTTCAATGATTCGTGCTTCAACTTGCTTGCCGATATATGGTGAGAGATCACGAACCCGGCGCATCTCAACGAGAGACGCTGGAAGGAAGCCACGGAGACCGATATCAACAATCAATCCGCCCTTTACAACCTCGATTACCGTTCCGGTCACAACTTCATCACGTTCTTTCTTGCCCTCTATTTCACCCCACGCCTTCTCATACTGAGCGCGTTTCTTGGAGAGAATGAGGCGACCCTCTTTATCTTCTTTCTGTAGGACGAGAGCTTCGATCCGCTCTCCCACCTTTACTAATTCACTTGGATCTAAATCATTTCGGATTGAGAGCTCACGCGAAGGTATTACGCCTTCAGTTTTATATCCGATATCTAGAAGTACTTCATCGCGATCTACTTGGACTACGACGCCTGATACGAGGTCGCCATCATTAAAGTTTTTGATTGTGCCTTCGATTGCGGCAAGGAATTCGGCTGCTGAACCGACATCATTTACTGAGATTTGAGTTGACAAGTTGCTCCGTGGGGAAAGGAAACTAGAAGGGCACGCTTAAAGTCTGACTCCAATTTGTATTGGGCATTTCCTACTAGGTCCGAGGCGATGCAAGAGCCCTAAGCGAGGAGCTGAAGGCTACTTTCTCGCCGCCTTGTGGGTCAATTTGAGCCCTAATGGGCAGCAAGGTCCCAACTCTTTCCAAAACCAACATTTACATCCAATGGCGCCTTCAACGGATAGGCCCTTCCCATCTCCTGACGCACAATTTCTTCCAATATCTGATGCTCACCCGGAGCCACTTCAAAAATCAACTCGTCATGAACCTGGAGCAATAGACGAGATTCCAAGTGTTGCTGCTCCAAAGCCTTTGCCACATTCAACATTGCCACCTTGATGATGTCCGCTGCTGAGCCTTGAATTGGAGCATTTAGCGCAGCTCGCTCGGCTACTTCCCGCCTTTGACGATTTTCATGATTGAGATCGGGAAGATAGCGACGTCTACCTAGAATTGTCTCTGTGTATCCACGCTCCCGAGCGATTTTCACAACCTCTTTCAAATAATCCTGTATTCCTCCAAATCGCTCAAAATAACGTCCCATCAAGGCGCTTGCTTCACCTGGATCAATATCTAATTGCTGCGCCAAACCAAAGGATGAAAGGCCATAGGCGAGCCCATAGGACATCGCCTTAATCTGGCGACGCATCTCAGGATCTACATTTTTTGCCGGCACTGAAAAGACTTGCGCTGCAACCGTTGTATGTAAATCCTCACCTTCATGGAAGGCTTTTAATAATCCGGCATCCTGCGAGAGATGCGCCATGATTCTCATTTCTATTTGACTGTAATCTGCTGTCAGTAAATCAACGTAAGGTTCTTTTGCAACAAAAGCATTTCGGATTCGTCTACCTTCATCAGTTCTTATGGGAATATTCTGGAGATTTGGGTCGGTGGACGAAAGTCGCCCTGTGGCCGCAACGGTTTGTTGGAAAGTCGTGTGAATCCTGCCATCTTCACCAATCGATGAGAGCAGGCCTTCGATAGTTGTCTTTAGTTTTCCTACTTCACGAATCCGAAGTAAGTTTTGTAGAACAGGGTGGCCAGTTTTTGCGAACAGCCACTCTAGTGATTCTGCATCGGTACTGAAACCAGTTTTGATTCTCTTGGTTTTTGGAAGTTTTAATTGATCGAACAGGACAGTTTGTAGTTGCTTAGGGGATGCTGGATTGAATTCTTGGCCTGCTGCTTCAAATGCTGCCTTAGAGGCGATTGATTCTGCGGTCGAGAAGAAATTGTGAAGCTCATCTAGTTCATCGCGATCAACTCCGATTCCAACTCTTTCCATTTGCGCCAAAAGATGAAGAGTAGGCATCTCGAGATCCACAAATAGCTTTTCAAGTTCACACTTTACTAGCTCCTCCTTTAGAGCGCCTTCCAGGTCAAACAAGTAGGCAACAATCTCTGGATTTACTGAACCTCCAAATAGATCTTTATTTGCGGGCGAAAAACTAATTCCGATGTATCGGTTCAAGAGCTCTTCAATCTCAAGATCTCTGGTACCTGGGTTTATTAGGTATGCGGCGAGTTCAGTGTCGAAAACAGTCGTTTTGATAAGTGAGGAGCGAATTAGTGGCTTAGCTCTATGGGTAATAGCACCATTTGGAATTTCTAAATTCTCCTTTACATACTCACTCTTGATGACGGTCAATGGATCTAGCGCAACAAGAATTTCATCCGTTGTCGCGTAAAGCGATATCGGCCCCTTGGCCGATTGAACGCGACTCTTAAGGGTGGCGATATCCACCTGCTCAACTTTTATCTTGCGAATCGAGCTTGTTGAAGTCTCCTTTGTTGTTCCTGAAAGTGAGCGCGCCCGGTCACGCAGTGCTTTAATCTCAAGTTTCTCAAAGAGAGCTACCGAGCTATCTATGTTGATACCACTCCACTCAAGATTAGGAATATCGAATTGAATCGGAACATCACTTCTCAATTGAGTAAGTTCACGATTACGTATGACATTATTTATCGATTCGCGCAAAGATTCGCCGGCTTTGCCAGAAATTTCATCTACTCGCTCAATCAACTTTTTGAGCGAGCCATATTCTTTGATCCATTTCGCTGCAGTCTTCTCCCCCACACCGGGAATCGAAGGCAAGTTATCGCTAGGGTCACCACGTAAGGCTGCGAAATCGGGGTATTGCTTCGGGTTCAATCCATATTTCTCTTCAACTGCCTCGGGGGTCATACGCGCTAATTCAGTAACTCCCTTCTTTGGATAGAGGACCGTGACACTCTCTGTTACTAATTGGAAGGCATCCCTATCTCCTGTACAGATCAAGAATTCACTCTGCCCATCATCTTTGGCAACAATCGTGGCCAGAATGTCATCGGCCTCAAAGCCCTCACATTCATAACTCTTAATTTGAAAAGCCTCCAAGAGCTCAGTGATGTAGCTGATTTGAGACCGGAACTCATCCGGGGTTTTGGCGCGATTGGCTTTATAGTCTGGAAAAGCCTCAGTTCGGAAAGTCTTACGCGATACATCAAAGGCCGCCGCTATATGAGTTGGTTTTTCATCACGAATAAGGTTTAAGAGCATGGAAGCAAATCCATATACGGCATTAGTATGTTGACCCGAAGTAGTCGAGAAGTTCTCTAGCGGAAGAGCAAAGAATGCTCGATAGGCAAGAGAGTGGCCGTCAATTAGAAGGATTCGCCGCTTCATCAACGACAATCCTAGGCATAGCCACCTAGAATTCTCGCCATGACCGATTTCATGGATGTTCTCCGCGAGCGCGGCAGAGGAGCGCTCGATAAGAAGATGGGAATTGAGATTGTCGAAGCCTCACCGGAGCGTCTCGTAGGAACTATGCCGGTTGAGGGAAATACCCAACCAATGGGTCTATTGCATGGCGGTGCAAATGTAGTTCTTGCAGAAAGTCTCGGCTCGGTCGGAACCCAACTTCATGCCGGTCCAAATCGAAGAATTGTCGGAGTAGATATCAATGCAACGCACCATAAATCTGCTATCTCTGGAACAGTCACGGGAATCGCTACTGCAATAACTCTAGGTAAAACACTCTGTTCTTATAATGTTGAGATTACAAATGAGAAGGGTGAGCGAACTTGCACAGCTCGAATAACTTGCTTGATCTTGGCGGAGCGGACTAACTAATCGAGTTCGTGCGCGCCAGTTCCTAGATAAGCAGATTTAACATGTGGATCATTCAAGAGATCCTTACCCGGAGCTTCTTTGGTGATTGAGCCAGTCTCTAGAACATAAGCTCGATCGGATCGCGAGAGCGCTTGCTGTGCATTCTGTTCTACTAAAAGAATTGTTACTCCGAGTTTGTTAATTTGTGTGATGATCCTAAAGATATTCGCAATCATCTGGGGGGCAAGTCCCATGGACGGCTCATCGAGGAGAAGTACTTTTGGCTTTGCCATAAGGGCGCGCCCAATTGCGAGCATTTGCTGCTCACCCCCCGAAAGGGTTCCTCCGGTCTGAGACATTCGCTCCTTCAGTCGAGGAAATAATTCATAAACTCGCGCCAAGTCATCTTGCATCTCGCTCTTCGAGGATTTCATGTGATACGTGCCGAGCTCAAGGTTCTCCAAGACAGTCAAGCCTGGGAATATTCCTCTTCCCTCAGGGGCTTGAGAGATTCCTAAATGAACGCGGTTATGAGCCTTGACTCCCAAAATACTTTTGCCGTCGTACTCAATCGAACCGGACGTAGGATTCAAAAGACCGGAGATGGTCTTAAGTAAAGTCGTTTTTCCCGCTCCATTGGCGCCGATTAAGGAGACAATCTCACCCTGATTTACAGTTAGTGAAATCCCTTTCAGCGCTTCGATTTTTCCATACGCCACCTTTAAATCTTTAATTTCAAGACGCATCTTCAGGAACTCCTAAATAAGCTTCGATTACACGAGCGTCATCCTGCACTTTTTCGGGAACATCATCGGCAATCTTCTGGCCAAAATCTAGAACTACAACTCGATCAGAGACCTTCATCACCAGCGACATATCATGTTCAATCAAAAGCACCGTATAGCCGGCATCGCGAATCTTTCGGATGACGCGAGCTAACTCAACCTTTTCAGCAGGATTAAAGCCAGCAGCTGGCTCATCCAACAGGATTAATTTCGGTTCTGTTCCAAGTGCGCGCGCTATCTCAAGTCGACGCTGAACACCATAGGGCAGGTTCCTCGCCAAACGGTCCGCGTATTCACCGATTCCGATAAAGTCAAGAAGTTCTTGAGCTCTCGCCTTGTCTCGCCGTTCCTCTTTTCTAGAGACAGGAGATCCAAATAGTCCACCCACTAAACCTGAACGCTTATGGGTATCTGTGGCTGTCAAAACATTTTCTAGGGCAGTCATATCGCCCCAGAGCCTGATGTTTTGAAACGTTCTTGCTATGCCGCCACGCGTAATTTTGTAGCGCTTTATCCCCTTTAACGATTTGCCTAGAAAATCAATATCACCCGAAGTAATTTGATAAACGCCAGTAATCACATTAAAAATTGTCGTCTTTCCAGCGCCATTGGGACCTATGAGACCAAGGATCTCGCCTTGGTTCACATCAAATGTGACATCGTTTAGCGCGGTAACTCCACCAAATCGCATTGTGACATTCCGTAAGGAAAGAATGGAGCTACTCATTTCTTTCCTTCCTGGTTCTCAAATTTTGCTGGAAGAGCCTTTTCGCGCTTCTTTCTTGGTAGAAGTCCATCCGGCCTTAAGTTCATCATGATTACCAGAACCAATCCAAAGACCAACAGACGAGCATCAGAAAGGAATCGGATTCGATCAGGAAGGTAACCCAGAATAACAGCGCCTAGAATCACGCCCCAGATATTTCCCATGCCACCAAATACAACGCAGGCCAGAATAAGAATTGATATTTGAAGCGTAAAGTTATCGGGGGCGATAAACAATGTCTTTGAAGCGTAAAAAACGCCTGCTGCTCCACCAACGGATGCGCCGAGGACGAAAGCCCAAACTTTGTATTTGAAAGTTGGAACCCCCATTAACTCAGCCGCGTCTTCATCCTGACGGATTGACTCCCAGGCACGCCCTGCCCTGCGAACAGATAAGCGACGGACCATCCAAATTGCAAAGAGAATAAGAATTAAAAGGGTCCAGTAATAAATTCGATGGCTATCGAATGTGAATTCAATTCCAAAAACTGGCGGTGGAGTTGGGATTCCTAAAATACCTTCGGATCGGCCCAAAGTTCCCAAATTAAGTGCAACGATGCGAACAATTTCGCCAAAGCCTAAGGTGATAATCGCTAAGTAATCTCCTCGGAGCTTCAAAGCTGGTACGCCAAGAATAATTCCAGAGAACATGGCCATCGCTATGCCAATTGGAAGAATTTCCCAAGTATTTAGGCTCGTGCGTGTTCCTAGAAGTCCCATGGTGTAAGCACCGATGGCGAAGAATGCGACATAGCCAAGATCTAATAGACCGCTCTTTCCGATAACAATATTTAAGCCAATCGCCATGAGAACAAACATCGCTACGGGATAAACAAGTACTGACTCGTAATCCGCGATTGGAGTATTGAGGATCGTTCCGCCCATAAGTGGCAGAGCGGCGACCAACGCAATAAAAGACAACGTCATCAGTACGCGCTGGGTCCGGTTTGCTTGCTCCCAAATTTCAGCGCCTTTATCTCTAATGTTGATCATCATGCCCTCGTCTGCGTTAGCGCTTCACCAAATAGTCCATTTGGTCGGGTGTAGAGAACAATAACAAGGACAGTAAAGACGGTAACGGCCTTCCACTGAGTTCCAAGGAAGAACGAAGCGTAGGTTTCAAGCAAACCTAAAGATAGTCCCCCGTAGAACGCGCCTTTAATATTACCGATACCACCCAAGATGGCAGCCGTAAAGGCAGCAATACCCAACTCGAACCCAATGCTAAAACTGCTGTTTTCGTACTTCAAAACGTAGAAAAAGCCGGCAGCGCCGGTCATCAAGCCGCCCACCAAGAATGTAATTGAGACTACTCCATCGATATTGATTCCCATCAATTTCGAAGCACTTGGATTCATTGAAACTGCACGAATAGCTTTGCCTAGTCTGGTTCGATTTACGAAGGCTAGCAAAAGCGCCAAAAGAAAAATGGCGGCAACAATTATTATCGTGTTATCAAGTCTAATATCCGCATCAAAAAATTTACCGATGAACTTTTTTTCCATCGCACGCGGACTCGCAACTGGCCTTGAATCGGTCAAAATTCTCATACTTTCAGCGAGAACCATCGAGACTCCGATTGCCGAGATCAGCGGAGCAAGAACTCCTGAGTTCATTCGGCGGAGTCTGCGATAGGCAATCAACTCAATCAATACAGAGAGGATTCCTGAGACTGCCATCGAGGCAAGTAAAGCAGTACCAAGAATTAACCAGAGTTTAAACCCGGTTGCGTATTCAGAAGTTTGGGTGAAATTATAAACATCGCGAACAATTATGATGGTAGCAAAGGTACCAACCATAAATACCTCTGAGTTTGCGAAGTTAATCATCCGCAGTACTCCATAGACCATGGTGTAACCCAGAGCGATAAGAATATAAATAAAGCCGAGGCTCAAGCCACCAAATGTCAGCGACCAAAACTGATCGAGAAAGTTTCCGATCAAGAGCTACACCGTCTCTCTATCTTGAATAATTCTAAAACTGAATCAGTATTTAAATCCACGGGTAGTTCGTCGAAACGAACTACCCGTGGGCACTACATCAAGCTGACCTAATTAATTACTTAACTGGTCCGGTGAACTTGATAGCTCCGCTCTTTACTTCGAAGCCATTCATAACGCCACCAGCAACATCACCATTTGCATCAAAGCTAAGGGCTGCTCCAGTTAGAGACTTACCCTTGTAGCTCTTGACGCATGGCAACATTGCCTGACGTGTAGTTACACCCTTCGCAATACAGCTTAGGAATATGTTCGCTGCATCGATTGACTCAGCTGCATAAACGCCTGAGGCCTTCTTCATCTTCTTCTTGAAGTCTGCTTCAAGCTTGGCATCAATTTCAGCCAATGGAACAGTTCCAGCGGTGAGACGTACACCCTCGAGAACTGATGCAGGAGCAAGAGTCACGAAGTTAGGGCTAAGAACACCATCGCCACCAGCCAAGATACCTGTGTATCCGCTATCACGGAGCTGCTTGAAGAATACAGCTGCTTGTGGGAAGTAACCGGTGTAAATAACAACATTTGCACCAGCGGTCTTTACCTTAGCGATTGTTGCCGACCAGTCAGTTGTCTTATCGGAAACGCTATCAAATCCTGCAGATTGTCCGGCAGGAATTCCAGGCTTCATGTAATCAACAAGACCGACGCCATAAGCGGATTGGTCATCGACTACGAAAACCTTAGGTGATGAAACACCCTTGGTGGCGAGCTTAAATAGTGATGGTCCCTGAACTTTGTCAGTAACAACCACGCGGTGGAAAACTGGAAGGCCGAGTGCTCCACCTTCAGAAGCTGGATCTGTGATTGAAACTCGTGTCGCAGATGGAGAAACCATTGGAAGTAGGCGTTGCTTGTAATAAGGAAGCGAAGCGATCGTAGCGCCAGAATATGCAGCGCCAACTAAACCAATCACTTTAGCGTTAGACGCAATACCAGGAGCAACTTTTGCTGCCTGTGCTGGATCTCCCTGATCATCAGCGCGCACAACCTTCACCTTGTACTTACCTTTATTCTTAGCATTGAAGAGTTTTACGGCGTAAAGCATGCCAGCTAACTCATCTTGTCCAACTTGTGCTTCTTCACCAGTCAATGGACCTTGAAAAGCGAGTGTTACAACTTTTGCCTTAGCGTTCGATGCCGGTGCATACGCAACCAACGAAGTGAACGCCAAAGCGGCTGCTGCAGCAACCGACGTTAAGCGAAGCTTCTTCATATTTACCTTTCATTTGTCCGCAAATTCCGGATTCGCGGGATGGGGCAGTTTAGAGGACCATCTCAGAATGCGACAACGTAGATTTTCGGGAAAAGGTAAATATAAGGTAACGAAAAATCCCAAATAGTCGACTTTTACCAGTTCTGGGCCTGAGAGGGGTCTATGACTGCCTCAGCGACCGCTTTCATCGAGACCCGCTTATCCATTGCCGTTCGTTGAATCCACTTAAAGGCCTCGGGTTCACTTAACTTCATGGCCTGCATCAAGAGCCCCTTGGCTCGGTCAATGATCTTCCGGGTTTCTAATCTCTCGTTAAGATCCGAGATTTCTGCTTGTAGTGCGACCAATTGTTGATAGCGGGCAGTCGCAATCTCTATAGCGGGAATCAAGTCATCGATTGTAAATGGTTTTACAACATATGCCATGACACCCGCATCCAATGCACGCTCCACTAATTCCTTCTGACTAAATGCGGTCAACATTAAAACCGGCGATGTCTTCACAATCACCTCGGCCGCCGAAATACCATCCATCTTCGGCATCTTCACATCTAGAATTGCAAGATCAGGTTTCAATTCACTTGCAAGAGCAATAGCTTCTTCGCCGTTTGTGGCCTCGGCGATTACTTCGTACCCGCTCTCTTTCAGCATTTCGGCAAGGTCCATTCGAATTAGCGTCTCATCTTCAGCAATCAAAATTCGCTTTGCAGAGATTTGGCTATCTGTCATGTGCCTCGAGTCGGATTCGAACCGACACTATACGGTTTTTGAGACCGTCCTCTCTACCGTTGGAGTACCGAGGCTAAGCGGTTCAAGTTTAGCGATAAGCGGGAGCAACGCCACCCACAGCATCACCGATGATGTGAACACGCATCGCATTGGTTGAGCCTGGTATCCCGGGCGGTGATCCCGCAACAATCATGATTGATTCGCCCTTTGTCACGCGTTTCTCTGCGATAAGTATTGCATCAACCTGTTTGACCATTTCATCTGTTGTATTCACAAGTGGAGTAATGAATGGTTCAACACCCCAAGACAAAGCAAGTTGTCTGTATGTTGATTCATCCGGCGTTAATGCCACCACAGGAATGTTGCTCCGTAAACGCGACATTCTTCGCGCTGAATCACCTGATTTTGTAAAAGTAGCAAGAACCTTGGCTCCGATGACCTGTCCCACTTCAGTGGCTGCTTTCGTTATTGCGCCACCCTTTGTTTTCGGATTATGCATTAAGGCTGGGATCAAATGAAGGGCATCGGTCTCAGTTTTTTCGATGATACGAGCCATAGTCTTAACAGCCTCTATCGGATAGCTACCTACGCTTGTTTCACCAGAAAGCATGAGCGCATCTGCACCATCAAGGACTGCGTTAGCACAGTCAGTTGCCTCGGCGCGTGTCGGTCTTGAATTAGTAATCATCGAATCAAGCATCTGGGTTGCAACAATTACTGGTTTAGCTTCTTCTCGGGCAAGCGTTATGCAACGTTTCTGGACCAATGGAATATCTTCGATCGGCATCTCAACACCAAGATCGCCACGCGCAACCATGATTCCATCAAAAGTTTTGATTATCTCCTCGAGATTTTCGACCGCTTGGGGTTTTTCAATTTTAGCAATGACTGGACGATGAATATTTTCTTCCTTCATTACAGCATAAACGCCCTCAATATCTTTTGCACTTCTGACGAAGGATAGGGCAATGAAGTCGGCTCCTGCCTTCAGTCCCCAACGAAGATCCTCAATATCTTTTTCGGAGAGCGCTGGGACTGACACTGCGACACCTGGTAGATTTAGCCCTTTGTTATTTGAAATTGGACCAGACTCAACACACTTTGTTTTAACTTCAGTCTTGGTAACTTCAACAACTTCAACTGCAACTTTCCCATCATCGATAAGTATTCGATCGCCAGCCTTGCAATCTCCTGGTAGTCCTTTATAGGTGGTGCTTACCTTCTCTTTTGTTCCAAGCACATCTTCAGTAGTGATCGTCAGCGCGTCGCCAACTTTTAATTCATAAGGTCCACCCTCAAATCTACCCAGTCGAATTTTCGGCCCCTGAAGATCCACAAGGATTGCGATGGAAACATCCTTGCTCTTAGCAACGCTTCGAACTAAATCCAATCTGGCCTGATGTTCGTTATATCCACCGTGGGATAGGTTGAGACGAGCGACGTTCATTCCGGCCTCAATTAGCGACGAAATCCCTTCTGGACTCTCCACCGCGGGGCCGAGAGTGCAGACTATTTTGGCTCTACGCATTGGAGAACCTTATTCCATCGAAACTAAATTGGTAATTGATTGACTACACCGTTAGCGGTCTTGAGTCTGGTTCAATCGGCGAAGGAAGTTGAGTTCTTCCCATTAAGTGTTGATCTACGGCAGCCGCTGCGCTTCTACCTTCTGCAATCGCCCAAACTATTAGGGACTGCCCCCGTCCAGCATCGCCACATACAAATACATTCTCAACATTTGTGGCGAAGTTATGGTCTCTTTCAACATTGCTTCGAGCATCGAGTTTCAACTCAAGATCCTTGACCAACTTATTCTGTTCAATACCAGTAAATCCTAAAGCTAAAAATACTAAATCAGCTTCAATAACTCTCTCAGTGCCTGGGATTGGTTCGAACTTTCCATGCTCAAAAACAGTCTCAATTACTTTCAAGCCAATAAGTTTTCCACTTTGATCTTTTACGAATTCTTGAGTCGCAATCGAATAAAGTCGATCGCCAGCTTCTTCGTGGGCGCTACTTACTCGGTAGACCATCGGATAAGTTGGCCACGGCTGGGTGGACGGACGTTCGTCACTAGGGCGAGGCATAATTTCAATCTGCGTAACATTTGATGCACCCTGTCGGATTGCTGTTCCCAAGCAGTCTGCCCCAGTATCGCCACCCCCAAGAATTATTACCCGCTTTCCTTGAGCATTTATAGCCGGCGCTTCACTCAATTCTCCCAGCGCTTGTTTGTTCCCCCAAGGCAGATATTCCATCGCCTGGTGAACTCCGAGGGCTTCACGTCCGGGAATATTCAATTCACGTGCTTGAGTCGCGCCGACAGCTAATACGACTGCGTCATAACGTGATTTGAGTTCGCTGGCAGTCAGATCTATTCCAACATTTACGCCAGAACGAAAGCGAGTTCCCTCTCGCTGCATCTGATTAAGTCTGCGCTCAAGAATTGACTTTTCCATCTTAAATTCTGGAATTCCATAACGGAGTAATCCGCCAATTTTTTCCGCCCGCTCATAAACGACGACCGTGTGTCCAGCCCGAGTTAATTGTTGGGCGGCCGCTAAGCCAGCCGGTCCAGACCCAATGACTGCAACAGTTTTCCCGGTTATGCGGTCTGGTTGCAGAGGGCGAACATTTCCAGCTTGAAACGCCTCTTCTATTGTGCGAAGCTCAATCTGTTTGATTGTTACTGGATTCTGATTAATCCCAAGTACGCAAGATGTTTCGCATGGGGCAGGACAGAGTCGACCGGTAAATTCAGGGAAATTATTGGTGGCGTGAAGTCGATCAATTGCATCAACTTTCTCGTTTCGCCAAATCAGATCATTCCACTCTGGAATTAAATTTCCGAGCGGACAGCCTTGATGACAGAAGGGGATACCGCAGTCCATACAGCGACCAGCTTGACGTTGAAGTGAAGAGAATTCTTGAGCTTCATATACCTCTCGCCAATCTCTAATCCGAACATCGACTGGTCGGCGCTTTGGGGTCTCACGATCAAACTTCAGAAAACCTTTGGGATCAGCCATTTAGCACCTCCATGATGGCACGGTCCGCATCTTTCCCGCTTCTTTCGGCATCAGAGATAACCTTCAGAACTCGGGCATAGTCGCGTGGCATAACTTTTGTGAAACGACTTATAGAAGGAGCCCATTCTTTTAGAAGTTCGGCTGCAACTTTTGATCCGGTCTCTGCAAAGAACTTCGAAACAAGTCCTTGGAGAAGAGCGCTATCTTCTGATGTTAAATCTTGAAGATCAACCATCTCGGTGTTTACTAACCTTGGATCTAAATCCAATAAAAATGCGATTCCCCCGGACATGCCAGCTGCAAAATTTCGTCCAGTCTTTCCAAGGACGACAACAGTTCCACCTGTCATGTATTCACAGCCATGATCTCCAGTACCTTCTACAATGGCCGTAGCACCAGAGTTTCGTACACAAAATCTCTCTCCAACAATTCCGCGAACAAAAATTTCGCCGTTCGTCGCCCCGTATCCCACAACATTCCCAGCGATTACATTTTTATCTGATTCAAATTGCGCCTTTTCATCTGGCCTTACTATTACTCGGCCGCCGGAAATACCTTTTCCGAGATGATCATTTGTGTCTCCGTAAAGTCGAATGGTGAGGCCGCGCGGAATGAAAGCACCAAGCGATTGGCCTGCCGAGCCGTGGAACGTGACTTCTATGGTGTCGGCAGGAAGACCTGCTCCCCCGAACCTTCTCGTGATCTCTGAACCAAGAATCGTGCCTACTGTTCTATTTCTATTTCTGACTGGAAGCGAGATTGAGATGTGTTCACCCGTCATGAGAGCTGGTGCAGCTAATTTCAAAAGTTCGTTATCAAGCGCGCCATCCAGGCCATGATCTTGGAAAACTTCTTGCTTTCGAGCTGGGTACTTGGTTGATTCTGGGAATTCCAAAATTGGTCCAAGATTTAGGCCAGATGCCTTCCAGTGGTCGACCGCCTTCTTAGTATCTAGTGATTCAACTTGACCTATCGCCTCATTCAAAGACTTAAATCCAAGCTTCGCAAGCCATTCGCGGACTTCTTCGGCTATGTACTCAAAGAACGTTTCGACAAATTCAGGTTTACCGTTAAAGCGTTTGCGCAAATCTGGATTCTGAGTAGCGACCCCTACTGGGCAAGTATCGAGATGACAGACTCGCATCATCACACATCCAGAGACGACTAATGGTGCGGTCGCGAAACCATACTCTTCGGCACCTAGCAAGGCCGCAATTACGACGTCGCGACCAGTTTTCATCTGACCATCGGTTTGAACCACTATGCGGTCGCGAAGTCCATTGAGAATTAATGTTTGTTGCGTTTCTGCAAGTCCTAATTCCCAAGGTGCGCCAGCATGTTTGAGCGATGTAAGGGGCGATGCGCCAGTTCCACCATCGTGTCCAGAAATTAGGACGACATCAGCATGAGCTTTACTGACTCCTGCGGCGACTGTACCGACACCGACTTGAGCGACTAGTTTTACATGGATTCGGGCATCTCGATTTGAATTCTTTAGATCGTGAATTAGCTGGGCTAGATCCTCAATTGAATAAATGTCGTGATGTGGCGGTGGCGAGATTAGACCTACTCCTGGAGTGGAAAATCGGGTCTTGGCAATCCAAGGATAAATCTTGTTACCTGGAAGCTGGCCGCCTTCACCAGGCTTCGCGCCTTGGGCCATCTTTATCTGAATATCGTCAGCATTTACAAGATATTCGCTTGTGACACCAAATCGTCCCGATGCAACTTGTTTGATGGCAGAGCGCTTCCGGTCGCCGTTGGGAAGTGGCTCATAGCGTTCAGGATCCTCGCCCCCTTCGCCAGTGTTTGACTTTGCACCGAGTCGATTCATCGCAATCGCCAGAGTCTCGTGTGCCTCTTGTGAGATGGAACCGTAAGACATTGCTCCAGTTGAAAATCGCTTCACGATTTCCGATACCGGCTCAACCTCGTCAATTGAAATCGGTTTCCGCAATCCTTCTTTAAAAGTGAATAGCCCTCTTAAAGTCATCAAAGCTTTTGACTGTTCATCTACTCGCGTTGTGTAACGCTTGAAAATGTCATAACGTTTTGAGCGAGTCGCATGTTGTAAGGCAAAAACTGTTTCAGGATCAAATAGGTGCGGCTCGCCTTCTCGGCGCCATTGATACTCGCCCCCGATGGGCAGACGCTTTGTATTGGGGATTTCTCCGCCGGGCGGATATGCAATGTGATGGCGCTTAATTGTCTCTTCAGCGATTACATCGAGTCCCACGCCGCCAAGTCTTGATGTTGTGCCAACAAAATATTCATCGATTAACTCTTGCGAAAGTCCCAGCGCTTCGAATACCTGGGCACCGGTGTATGAGGCGATTGTGGAGATGCCCATCTTTGACATAACTTTTAATACACCCTTACCGAGTGCTTTGATCAAGTTATAAACTGCTTTTTCAGAGGGTAAGTCAGTAATCACACCCTGCAACACAAGATCTTCGGCGGATTCCATCGCCAAATATGGATTTACAGCAGCAGCTCCATAGCCAATCAATAGGGCAACATGGTGAACTTCTCTCACTTCCCCGGTTTCAACGACTAAGCCCACCTTGGTCCGAGTTTTTTCGCGAATCAAGTGATGGTGCACTGCAGCGGTGAGCAGCAGGGAGGGAATTGGTGCATTATCTGCGTCACCATCCCGATCAGAGAGGACAATAATTCTCGCTCCAGCATCAATGGCTCGAGATACCTCGACTCTAATCTCCTCTAGACGCTCCGTTAAACCAGCGCCCCCTTCAGAAATTGGGAATAAACCTTTAACAACGTGGGCGGACAACCCCGGATGATTTCCATCTGCATTAACGTGAATAATTTTGGCTAGTTGATCATTATCGATAACCGGAAAATCCAACGCAATCTGGCGACAGGAAGGTGGACCTGGATCCAAAAGATTATGTTCTGGTCCAATCGATCCTCCTAGAGAAGTCACCATCTCTTCCCTAATTGCATCAAGCGGCGGATTTGTAACTTGGGCAAAAAGTTGCGAAAAGTAATCAAAAAGCAATCTGGGTTTCTCAGAAAGAACAGCAACTGGGGTATCGGTTCCCATGGAACCAATCGGTTCGGCGCCACTTCGCGCCATCGGCGTGATGATTAAGCGAAGTTCTTCTTCTGTGTAGCCAAATGCTCTCTGTCTACGTAGAACTGAAGAATGTGGATAAAAAATGTGCTCTCTTGGGGCAATATCCTCCAGTCGGACCATCCCAGCATGTAACCAATCACCATACGGTGCAGCGTTAGCCAGAGTGTCTTTGATTTCATCATCTTCGATTACCCGACCTTGATCGAGATCAACCAGGAACATCTTGCCTGGTTGCAATCTTCCTTTACGCAGCACCCGATCTTGGGCGATATCTAAAACTCCAACTTCACTAGCCAAGACGACCAGGCCATCATTTGTAATCCAGAAACGACTTGGCCTTAAACCATTTCTATCTAAGACCGCACCGATTTGATGTCCATCGGTAAAAGTGATGCAAGCTGGTCCATCCCACGGCTCCATCAGCGCTGAATGGAAACGATAAAAGTCACGCCGGAGATCCGGCATAGTCTCGTGATTTTCCCAAGCTTCAGGGATCATCATCAAAACCGCATGAGGAAGCGAACGTCCACCTAGATACAAGAGCTCCAATACTTCATCGAAAGAAGCGGAGTCGCTGCCTTGCGGATCTACGATTGGAAATAATCGTCTCAAATCACCTGGAATCAAGTTGCTCTCTAGTAGCGCCTCTCGCGCCGCCATCCAGTTGCGATTTCCCCTAACGGTGTTGATTTCACCGTTATGAGCGATGAATCGATATGGATGAGCTAACGGCCAAGAAGGAAATGTGTTGGTGGAAAAGCGAGAGTGAACCAACGCGAATGGAGACTTTAGTCTCTGATCATTTAGATCTGGAAAGAATTCGGATAACTGATGCGTGGTTAGCATCCCTTTGTACACCAGAGTCTGGGCAGAGAGTGAGGCAAAATAAATTGGAAGTTGATGTTCAACTCGCTTTCTAAAACAGAATGCGAGTCGATCTAGCTGGATACCTGTCTCACCATTTTTCCCTGCAATTACTAACATTTTAAAGTCGGGCATCACGGACAAAGCGGTGGCGCCGAGCGATGAAGAATCGACTGGAACTTCACGCCAGCCCAAAATTTCAAGCCCCTCTTCATGGGCGATTTGATCAAGTCGATTTAGTTCGCGAAAATCCTTCGGCACAAATGCGATACCAATTGCATATGCACCCTGCGCTGGTAGCTCAAATGTAACTACAGTCCTAAGAAATTCATCTGGTACTCGAATCATGATTCCGGCGCCATCGCCGCTATTGACTTCTGCTCCTGATGCGCCTCGATGATCCAAATTGCGAAGCGCTTCAAGGCCTTGCTGGACAATTTCGTGTGTAGCTTCTCGCTTCAAAGTTGCGACCATGGCGACTCCGCAGGCATCATGTTCAAAGGCAGGGTCGTACAGACCATTGCGCTCCGGCAGTGCGCTAAAGAGCTTTTCGATTTTTGCCATCTCGCTCCAACTTCAATCCCAAGTCGAAACACTTCTACTTGAGGTTCATATTTTTGAAGGGACAGCGATGGCCCGAGGAAGGGAAAATCTACCAAAAAAACTAAATGCCCGAGATATGAGCAATTTGCCCCACGGCAGCGGTTATCGCCATTCCAAGCGCTCCCCCTGTGAGAATTCTTAGTGTGGTACGGCCAATCTTGGCGCCTGCTGTCTTTGCGCTAATGATTCCGGCAATGAGTAAGCCAACAAATGAAAACCCAATTATTGAGATTGCCTTGTCGCCGAGTGAGGGCGCGAAAGCCCCGAGAAATGGAATTAATCCCCCGGCTGTAAAGCTGAGCGCTGAAGCAAAGGCGGCTTGAAATGGACGCGCTTTAGTTGCCTCGAATTGTCCCAACTCATCGCGCAGATGAGCACCAAGCGCATCGTGTTCGTGAAGTTCTTTGGCAACTATCTCTGCAGTATTACGCGATAGCCCACGCGATTGATAGATCTGAGTTAACTCTTCAAGTTCGCCTTCTGGGTCCAATTGCAAATGCTCGATTTCAAGCCGTCGATCCGATTCTTCAATATCATTTTGGGAGCGAACAGAGACATATTCTCCGACTGCCATAGACATTGCACCCGCGGCGATGGCTGCTAACCCTGCTGTTAAGACAAAGTCATTTTTTCCGGCAGAGACAACGCCGATCATTAAGGATGCGGTCGAAACAAGACCATCATTTACCCCGAGTACTGCAGCGCGAAGCCAACCAGCACGATGAGACTTATGATCCTCATTACGCTTATTGATTTCGTGGAGAGACATACTCGCACCTTACTACTTTGCAGCAGAGCTATCTTGGAGGTTGACTTTTGAGTTCAATCGCCTGATCAATACGAGCGAGGAAATAAAGAGAATGAGACTGGTCCACAGATTAAGACGTAGCCCTAAGATTAAATTGGCCTCATCGATTCGAATCCACTCTATCAAACCCCGTCCAAAAGAATAAGCGCCAACATACATCACAAAGATTGAGCCATGCGCAAACTGCCTTTTCTTACCTAAGAAAATTAAGGCGACTGCAACCACTGTGCACCAGAACGCTTCATAGAGAAAAGTTGGATGAAAAGTTTCAAAACTTGAGTACCCGATTGGGCGATAACGAAACGGTATCTCCAGCGCCCAGGGAGCCTCGAGAGGTCTACCAAACAACTCTTTATTAAACCAATTCCCAAATCTTCCTATTGCTTGAGCTACCAGCAATCCCGGAGCTATGGCATCTGCAAATTGAGCAAAACGGATCTCGCCCCGATTGGGATGTTTCTTGTAGGCGAAATAAGCTGCAACAGCTCCAAGAGAAATTGCGCCCCAAATTCCTAAGCCACCCTGCCAAATATAGAGAGCCTCGATTGGCCTACCTCCGGCTCCGAAATAATCTTGAGGAGAAGTGATCACGTGATACAGGCGCCCACCAATTATTCCTGCGGGCACGGCAAAGATCGCCACATCGCCCATCAAACCTGGCTTGCCACCTTGTGCTACATATCTGCGACCACCAATTAGAACAGCAGCGACGACTCCCAACATGATGCATAACGCATAAAAGTGAATCGTCAATGGACCGATCTCGACAAAAGACTGGGCCGGTGATGGAATGCTGGCAAACTTCACTTTAAGGTTGCTTACTGCTTTGCTGCCTCTACGGCTGCTTTAAATTCATCTAGATTGAATTCACTTGTGGTTCTCTCCCAGCGAGTTCCATTTATGAAAACGGTTGGGGTACCCTCAACTTTATTTGGCGCCATAGACTCGGCAACCTTCTTAACAAAATCTCCGTACTTGTTGTCATTTACACAATCAGCGAAAGTTTCACTAGTTATTCCCAGCTTATTTCCGATTGTAATTAAATTCTTATTGGAGAAAATTCCCGAATTCTCATTGCCTTGCACTGCATAAATCGATTTATGGAAGTCCAAGAATCGATTTTCATCAACCGCACAATATGAAGCATTCGTTGCGCGTACCGACTCTTGACCCAGGAAGGAGGCCATGTGATAGACCACTTTTGCTTCCTCATTCCTAATTAATTCATCAAGGTAGCCGCCCATCTCTTGTTCAAAGAAATTGCAGAATGGGCATTGGAAATCCTCCCAGATATCGATTTGCAACGACGCACCAGGGTTAAAAACTATTCCGTAATCATCTGTTTCATTAACTTGAGCGGCTAAGGGTTCACCGAGATTTGAGGTATCTAAATTCTCAATAGCGGTTGGGGATTCGCCGCTCTCTCCCGAGCTTCTATCAAGAAAAGTGAAAATCACGCCCGAGAGCACCACGAGCCCCACCATGCCAATAACTAAATTTCTTGTGAGCGTGTCACCTTTTGGCTTTGCATCTCTTACCTTCTGGCGAGGCTCTTTTGGCACGGTTACTCCTCTGTTTATCGTTCCTAAAATTCTATTCCATGAAGGCGATTCCAACACCCTTAACTGGGGACGCTACCTTCTCACA
>Ga0208004_1000178_pt1 | contig 24406 bp, 19 predicted proteins | sample DEB08_DNA_6_FD_184522 | JGI IMG/M metagenome (GOLD analysis project Ga0208004, IMG submission 184522) | Aqueous microbial communities from the Delaware River and Bay under freshwater to marine salinity gradient to study organic matter... | ecosystem: Environmental > Aquatic > Marine > Coastal ...
GCTGCACGGGTTCTGCGCAGACCTCTCGCCTGTCCAATCAACAACCAACAATCTCACCAACCAAATAAGGAGAAACGATGTCCGACCAATGCCCAGTCGTCCACGGCGTAAACCCACCGACGACAACCGCTGCTAACCAACACTGGTGGCCAGAGCAACTCAATCTGGGAATTCTCCATCAGGGACATCCAGCCTCGAACCCGATGGATGATGACTTCGACTACGCGAAGGAGTTCGCGTCACTCGACCTCGGCGCAGTCAAGGCAGACCTCGAAGCCATGATGACCGACTCTCAAGAGTGGTGGCCTGCAGACTACGGCCACTACGGCGGTCTCATGATCCGTATGGCGTGGCACGCAGCCGGCACCTACCGAATCGAAGACGGACGTGGTGGAGCCGGAACCGGCAACCACCGATTTGCCCCACTCAACAGTTGGCCCGACAACGGCAACCTTGACAAGGCTCGCATGCTCCTGCTTCCTATCAAGCAGAAGTACGGCCGCAAGATCTCATGGGCTGACCTCATGATTCTCGCCGGCAACGTGGCGCTCGAGTCGATGGGATTCAAGACGTTCGGCTTCGCAGGTGGTCGTGAAGACATCTACGCACCAGAAGATGACATCTATTGGGGTCCAGAAACTGAGTGGCTTGGTGACAAGCGCTACTCCGGTGACCGCGAGCTCGCAAACCCACTGGGCGCAGTGCAGATGGGTCTCATCTATGTGAACCCCGAAGGCCCAAATGGCAACCCTGACCCAATTGCATCAGGTGCTGATATCCGCGAAACATTCCGCCGCATGGCAATGAATGACGAAGAAACTGTTGCCCTCGCAGCTGGTGGTCACACCTTCGGCAAGGCACACGGTGCGGGCGACCCAGCCCTCGTCGGCCCTGAGCCAGAAGGTGCTCCAATTGAGCAGCAGGGAACCGGTTGGAAGAATGCTCACGGCACTGGTGTTGGTGGAGATGCAACCACAAGCGGTATCGAAGGGGCATGGACACCAACCCCGACACAGTGGGACAACTCCTACTTCGACATGTTGTTCGGTTACGAATGGGAACTCACCCACAGCCCGGCAGGTGCGCAGCAGTGGAAGCCAACCGATCCGGCCGCAGCTGATCTGGTTCCGGATGCGCATGACCCCAACAAGCGTCATGCTCCAATGATGACGACTGCCGACATGGCGATGCGGTTCGACCCGATCTACGAGCCCATTTCACGGCGTTTCCATGAGAACCCTGACGAGTTCGCAGATGCGTTCGCTCGCGCCTGGTTCAAGTTGACGCACCGCGACATGGGGCCAAAGGCTCGCTACATCGGACCAGAAGTTCCAAGCGAAGACCTCATCTGGCAGGATCCAGTTCCTGCGGTTGATCACGCCCTTGTCACAGATGCTGAAATTGCGTCGTTGAAGGCTGACATCCTTGCATCAGGTCTCACCACTGGCGAACTTGTTGCGACTGCATGGGCATCAGCTTCAACCTTCCGTGGTAGCGACAAGCGAGGCGGCGCTAACGGTGCTCGTATCCAGCTCGCTCCTCAGAATGGTTGGGAGGTGAATGACCCAGATCAGTTGCGTCGAGTGCTCTCTGTTCTCGAAGGAATTCAGAGCAACTTCAACGCCTCTGGCTCGAAGATCTCGATGGCTGACCTCATTGTCCTCGCAGGCACAGCAGCCGTTGAGTCCGCTGCAGCAGCAGGTGGCGTTTCGATCTCTGTACCATTCACTCCTGGCCGCACTGATGCAACCCAGGAAATGACCGATATCGAATCGTTCGCACCTCTCGAGCCAAAGGCTGACGGGTTCCGCAACTTCCTCGGCAAGGGTCACGCCCAAAATGCTGAGCATCTGCTCGTTGATCGTGCCCAGTTGCTCACGCTGAGCGCACCAGAAATGTCAGTGCTCGTCGCTGGTCTTCGTGTTCTCGGAGCAAATGCTGGAGGTTCACAACACGGTGTACTCACCGATCGCGTTGGAGTTTTGTCAAACGACTTCTTCGTGAATCTCCTCGACCTCAACAATGTCTGGTCGGCAACCTCAGACGCGCAAGACGAGTTTGAGGCACGCAGCCGGACATCTGGTGACGTCAAGTGGACGGGTACCCGCAACGACCTGGTCTTTGGTTCAAACTCACAGCTTCGTGCAATTGCTGATGTGTACGCCTCATCAGACTCTGGCGAGAAGTTCGTGCGTGACTTCGTCTCAGCATGGACGAAGGTCATGAACCTCGACCGCTTCGACCTGGCCTGAGACTGGCTGGGCCATCGTTTCGCATTCTCACCCGAGCGTTTGTCGCTCGGGTGAGAATGAAGACGAACCAATCTTGAATAAACGAGCACCGACGAAGCAGACTGTCGTCTCGTGACCTCACACTCTTTCCCAATTCTCGAGGAATCTGCTGTTCGCACTGCTCTTGCCGACGACATGTCGGTCTGTGGCACATGTCGCCTTTGTGTTGACCTGTGCGATGTATTTCCATCGCTCTTCGATGCTCTGTCGATTGTCGACGGCGAGAACCCTCAACTGCTCACACCTCACCAGCAGGACCTGATCTCAGATAATTGTTTCCATTGCGGCGCTTGTCTAAACCGTTGCCCGCATCGAGGGCCATCAAGCGATTACGACATCAATATTCCGCTGTCCTTCCTCGAACTAATGCAGGTGCGCCGTACAAATGGTCAACTCACGGCTCGGCAACGCATTGCATCTCTCATGCTCTCCTCTCCCGATGTGATTGGGCCGATTGCATCTCGATTGTCAACTTTCACCAACTGGTTCACTCGACGACCTGGTTCGCTTCGTCGAAGAATCGTCACTGCTCTCACCGGAATCTCATCATCTGCGCAACTGCCGTCAATTTCTCCTCAGCGATTCTCAGGCTGGTTTCGTGAACAGAACGCCGTCAGCCCGACAGATGATCCCAGTGTCTCGGTGTTCCCGACATGCGTTGTTGAATATTTCGCAACCGACCTCGGCCAAACAGTTACTGAAGAACTGAACTCGCAGCAGGTGTCCTGCACCCTCGCCACCACGACCTGCTGCGGGGCCGAGGAACTACGGTCAGGGCGCGTCCAGGCATTCCGTAAGCGTGTTCGACGGCTGATCAAGGTTCTCGCGAATGGACCTTCTGATACTCCGATCATGGTGATGACCCCCTCGTGCCTAGCTCACCTTCGCACGAACTTGCTCGGTCACTGTGACCCTGATCAACAGCAAACTGCGGCAGCCATTGTCGACCGACTTCGAAGCCCTATTGAAGTTCTGGCAGAACCGAATAATTCAGCACCAACAACGGTGGTAACTGAGACCACTCCAACTTCACCCTCAACCACCGTGGTGCTGAACAATCCACACACGACCGACGCCGAGAGCATCGCAATTCACCGTGCCGCCACCGAGGGAACATCCGAGGCGCAGGTCATTGAAGATGCCGGAATGACGATGGGAGCGTGGGCGCTTCGACAGCAAAATGAAGCCAGCATGCATCGCGTCATTGGACGCATGGCAGAGCGACTACCGGCACAAGATGACCACCCCCGCACTCTGGTGAGATCCGGCCTCATCACATCTCAACTCCTTTGCAATGAAACCGGTGATCGCGCCGTTGACCCCACAGTTCTTTTCATTCGAACAAAGAGCCAATACGAGTAAGTTCGAGGCGGATTTCGTCAACTACTCTGACGGTATGGGCCAACACTCGCTGAGCATCTCCACGACGTGCCCACAGGTCGATATCGCCCGACGGCTCGCTGATGACGTGCTGTTCCCAGCCACGGTTGAAACCGATCGCAGCGGGAAAATTCCAACTCAGCAGTTACAGGCCATTCAAGATGCTGGGCTCTACGGCATTTTCTCGACTGAAGCAGTTGGGGGCTCAAACCTTTCTGATGGTGATCGAAACTTGGTGATCGAGGCCCTTGCTGGCGGTTGTCTGACCTCAACGTTCATCTGGCAGCAACATGCCGGACCGGCGTCAGCCACTGCAGCCTGCGAGGGTGCAGCCCACCGATATGCGGAAGGGCTTGCCCGAGGCGATATTCGTGGTGGAGTTGCGTTCGCGCATCTTCTGCGCCAGGGGCCGCCAGTTCTCCGGGCCGAGCCTTGTGCTGATGGGTGGCAGATTTCGGGCACCGCGCCGTATATCACTGGCTGGGGCGACGTCGACATCGTTCTCATTGCTGCACGATGCCAAGATTCGATTATCTGGGGAATTGTTCCCGGTTTTGAATCCGCCACGATGTCAGCTCGCATGCTTGAACTCGCCGCAGTGAACTCAACATCGACAGCGGTTATCACCTTCGACCAGCATGTCATCACGAGTGACGACATCACATCAGTTGTGCCCTTTGATACTTGGCTTGAGAACTATCGAATGGGGTTACGAGCAAATGGATCTCTCGCGCTCGGCCTCACAGGACGGTGCCTTTCCCTGCTTGGCCCCTCAGATCTTGATCATGAATACCTAGCCGCTCGTGAGCGCCTCGACACCGCAACTGTCGATGAACTTCCAGCCGCTCGGGCCAACGCGAGCGACCTGTGTATGCGCTCCGCAACGATGCTCGTTGCTGCATCAGGCGGTGGCGCAGTTGCACTCTCTCACCACGCGCAGCTGTTGGCCCGCCAAGCGATGTTTCTGCTTGTGCAAAGCCAAACAAGCGAAATTCGTGGTCACCAGCTCGCACGCACGTTCTGATCATCTCAACCAATTGAGATCTTCATGAAGATGACGACTACGGTCATCTCATGACGAATGGCCCGATTCATGACGTTATTGAGCGCTGGCACCTGCACATGCGGGGCCAACTTCACGGTGGCCTCGATGAGCTGTTGCATGATGATGTCGTCTTCTTGTCGCCGGTTGTCTTCACGCCTCAAGAGGGCAAAGCCATCACCATGCTGTACCTCAACGCAGCAAGTCAGGCACTCCCAGGTGACGCATCAAATGTGGCCGAGGCAATCGCAGACGGCAACGACTCCTCTGGAAAATTCCGTTACACCAAGGAAATTGTGGACGGCCATCATGCGATGCTCGAATTTGAGACCACTGTCGATGGAAAAGCAGTGAACGGTGTCGACATCATCACCTGCGACGATGATGGGAAAATAGTCGAATTCAAGGTGATGGTTCGTCCGTTACAAGCAGTGAACGCCGTTCATCAGCAGATGGGACAAATGCTCGAGCGCATGAAGTCGCTCAATGACTAAATTGCGTTGACGTTATCGAAGTGCGTCTTGGCAGTCTGCTGCCCGAAGCGACTGCTCAAGGTAGGCGCTGTACCCGGTTTCACCGAGGGCCTCGAGGTCGCTCTCACGAGTAATTGACACCTCGTTGAACCAACCGATGAAGTCAGTGGTGCATTCGAAGTTGTCACATTCGCAGGCACCATCGGCCTTGGCTGTTGCTTCGGCGATGAGGTCTCCGCCTCCACACCCTGCGAGAGCCAACATCCCAACAGTTGTTGCGAAGATAGTTGCGAGTCGTTTCACATCAGATTTCATCATCATGCGCACAGTGTCGCGCACAAAGATGTTGCGTGCAATCAAATTTCTGCTTCAGCGTGCCGCACGATCTGCTCGAACAGTTCGACTCCGGTCAAAATGAGTTCGTCGGGAAAGTCGTATCCAGCGTTGTGGATCGGTAGGTGCTCCTCACCGGCGCCGAGAAGCACCAGACAACAAGGGAAACGTTCAGTAAATAAGCCGAAATCTTCCCCTGCTCGCATGCCGACCTCGGGTGTGATGATGTCATGCCCACAACTCTCAGCCGCTCGCCGAACGCGTTCTGTGACATCAGGGTCGTTTACGTTTGCAAAGAAGTCTTCGACAACTTCAATCTCAACTGAGAGCCGGTCGCGCTCGGCTACATGTTCAGCGATTGCAGTGATCTCTGCCTGAAGATCGGCAAGGCCTTGGTTCGTTGCGGTGCGGATCGTGAAGTGAACCTCTCCCTCACCTGCGGCAATGCCGTAGGCAATTGACCCGATCGACACGTGTACCGGCGTCACCAATCGAAATTCCGGGTCGTGCTGGTCAGCAATCACAAGGGCATCAGCTTCTCGTAACAGGTCAGCGACCGCAAGCGAAGGGTTCTCACCTTTTTCTGGTTCGCTCGCATGTGCAACCCGCCCGGTAAATCGAACGACGAAACTTCTCACTGCTGCGGTAATCGAGCCCGGCTTGATCACCATCGAGTGCATCGGAAATCCCGGCATGTTGTGAATTGCGACTGCGAAGTCGGGGGTGAAGCGACTGAATGCTTCATCGTTCAGTACCGCAGCCGCCCCGGTTCCGGTTTCTTCTGCTGGCTGGAATAACAGATGCACAACCCCGCGCGTCAACGGTCGCTCGGCAAGAGCCTCACCTAAACCCGCAATCATCGCCATATGTCCGTCATGTCCACACTTGTGCGAAACCCCCACCGTTGTTGAGGCATACCCATCAACATCAACTTCGGTAATAGGGAGCGCATCAAGTTCGCAGCGAAACAGCATTGTTGGGCCTTCGACACCGCTGTCGAAGGTCACGATCACACCCGTTCCCCCGATTCCGGTGACGATTTCTGTCGGGTTGAACTGCTGCATGAACGTAACGACTCGTTCGGCGGTCGCATGCTCGCTGTGGGCTAGTTCTGGGTGGGCATGCAGTTCTCGGCGAAACGATGTCAACAGATCAGACATAGATCCAGTGTACGAAGGCGTTCGCTGTTGATGAGCACAAACTATGTAGCGTTCTGTGACCCAAAGATGGTCGGCGCTCCGCGCTGAGACCAATCGGGCGCACCCGGAATCTCACGACCGTCGACGGTCACCGACTGCTGCGCTTCCCCACCGATCACTGTTCCGGAACGTTTTCCGGTGACGCCGTTCGCTCCAATACCAAGAATTGGGTATGAGTCAGCACGAGAGTAGGTCTGCAGCAACAGCGGACGTGGGCGTGGCGATGTATTTGCAACCGAGCCATGCACGAGACAGCAATTGTGGACGGTTACCGAACCAGCGGGGCCATCGAGCCACACCATTTCGTCCATACTGAGAGCGGCGATATCACTGTCGTTCATCGCACCACCCCATGAGCCATCCTGCCGGTAAAGGTTGTAGAGCGTTCCGAGATGACTGCCCGGAAGCACTCCCATCGGGCCCATTTCGGCGTCGATGTCATCGAGGTATACCCCAATGGTCAGCGGACTGAAATCGGTGTGTGGCCAGAACTGAATGTCTTGATGCCACTCAACCGCTTCCCCACCGTCTGACCACTTGAAGTTGAGTTTTGAGTGGTGGTAGCGAACCGGCCCACCAAGTACCTGTACTGCCAGCTGAGCGGCCGGTCCTTCCAACGCAAATCTTGCAAACGTGTCATGCTGATCGACTGGCGAATTCAACCGGCGAAGGCGGGGCGACTCGGCACAATGCCCATCTTCGACATCAAAACGTGAGTTCGACGACTCAACCGTTCGGCTTTCGTCGACAAATGCTGCGGCAACTTGCTGCAGTTCTGAGAGCCATGGGTCTGTGACATAACCGGGTAGGTGCAGGTAGCCATCGGTGTCATATGCCGACACGTCGACGCCCTGAACTTCGTCTACTGACATCAGATCCCCCTGTCGTTTCACCGGCCGTCGCTCAAGTAAAGGTCAGCCCGCTGAACTCTCCGGATTTCCACCAGTGCTCGAGGTACTCAAAGTACGCAACCGGACCCTCGATGAACGCACCACCGTTGAGTTGCTGGTCGCCGTCGAGCGGCTTGCCCTCGTTGTTGTAGTAACCCGGGGTGCAGTCTGGTGATCCGATCACCGAACCTTGCCGCCCTTGAATTCGTGTCAACCATTGGTTGACGTCTTCTGCACTCGACTCAACGCGAGTTGCCCCAGTGTTCTCCGCGTGTGACACCACCGCCGCAATTGCATCGCTCGCCTCGACATAGTTGTGAGGAACATTTGAGATGAGGTTTGCCGCCTGCGCCGTTGCGAGCACGAACAAATTCGGGAAGCCATCGACATGGGTGCCATGCAGGGTTCGCATACCTGCAGCCCAATGCTGCTCGAGTGACGAACCGTTCTCGCCAATGATCTGGAACCCGGAGCGACGTGAAAGATCGGTGCCAACTTCAAACCCTGAGGCAAACACAATGCAATCAACTTCGTAGTGCTGCCCATTCGCCCAGATGCCAGTTGCATCGATCCGCTCAACCCCTTGGCCGTCGGTGTCAACAAGTGTCACACTTGGCCGGTTGTAGGTCTGCAGATACTCGTCGTGGAAGCAGGGCCGCTTACATAGCTGGCGGTACCACGGTTTCAGCGCCTCGGCGGTCGTCGGGTCGGTGACGATCGCATCGACCCGAGCTCGGATCTCTTCCATCTTTTCGTCGTCAGACTCTTCGTATGCCGCAAGCGTCGTTTCCGGGCCAAGTTCTGCTCCGGCCATCACTCGGGCGGCGACCCGGTCGCGAACCCTCTGAGAAATGTCGGTCCAACCGTCCATCACCAAGTCGACATCGGCATATCCACCTGTTTGGAGCAACGTGAAGTTGCGTAGCCACTCGCGCTGCCAGCCTGGTTCGAGCGATGCAAACCATTCCGGGTCGATGGGATGATTGTTGCGAACGTCGATCGACGATGGGGTGCGTTGAAACACAAAGAGTTCACCGGCGTCACGACCAAGTTTTGGTATGCACTGCACTGCGGTTGCACCAGTGCCGATGATCGCAACTCGTTTGTCGCCGAGTTTGTTCATTGGCACGTCTGCGGGCCCACCCCCGCAATAGTCGTAATCCCAACGGCTCGTGTGAAATGCATGACCAGAGAACGTGTCGATACCGTCGATTCCGGGAAGTTTCGGTCGGTGAAGTGGACCCGTTCCAGTCGCAACAAACTTCGCCGTGAAGTTGTCTCCACGATCCGTTGTGATCCGCCACCGATTGATGGCTGCCTCCCATGACACCTCGGTGACGCTGGTCGAGAGCAACGCATTCTCGTAGAGCCCGAAGGTGGTTGCAATGCGTTGTGCATGCGCAAATATTTCGTGAGCTGGAACATATTTTGCCGATGGAACCGTGCCGGTTTCCTCAAGAAGCGGCAGGTAGATCATTGCTGCCGTATCGCACATCGCACCCGGGTACCGATTCCAGTACCAGACACCGCCAACATCACCTGCGGCATCGAGCAGTCGGACGTCGTCGATACCGGCTTTACGCAGTGCCGCCCCGGTGACAAGGCCTGAGAAGCCGGCGCCAACAATCGCAACAGTGACATCGTCGTGCAACGAGTCGCGCTCGGTTCGCTCTGTGTACGGGTCGTCGATGATGCCTGCGAATCGACCTGTGGGCTCTAAGTACTGGTTATTTCCGTCTGAGCGCAGGCGCTTATCGCGTTCTGCAAGATAGCGCTCACGAAGTTCTTGGCGCCGTTCTTCGGTGACTCCTGGTTGCTCTGTCATTACCGCCCCCTTGGCAAAAGATACGCAGGAACTCCCACCCTGTACGTGGCGGAGTCGGCAGCGCTGTCAAACACGCACCCTTCGTGCATAAACCTATCCCCACGAGCAATCACTCCTTCAGGCACGGTCATCTGTCTGATGACGATGTCACCGCCGCACCCAAGACAACTCACCCGAACTTCAGCCATCGCTCGGACTCAAACCTTGTCACACACCAACACGGTCGACAATCTCAGCAGTGAGGCGAATCGATGTCATTCGCTCCTCGACAAACGGTGTCGAATGCGACACGATGAGTTCGTCAGCACCTGAGTGGGCGAGAAATTCGTCGAGATACGACGCGACCTCTCGAGGTGTACCGACCGCCGAGTACTGCATCATCTGCAGCAAGTTCTGGCCCTGCGGCATTGACAACACCTGATCTGCCTGCTCGTCGGTGTACTCAACTCCCTTTGGCACGATCAATGCGACACGCTCACGGGCTGCAGCGTGGAACTGCTTCAGAGCATCATCTGAAGACTCAGCGCAAAACACATTTGCTGCCGCAATGACGCGGGGCTCAGCGAGCCGCTCAGATGGAACAAACGAGCGCCGGTATTCCTTTACCGCTTCGATCAATGCTCCTGGCGAGAAGTGAGATGCGAACGCATACGGAAGTCCAAGGGCCGCAGCGAGTTGAGCTCCGAATAGGGATGAACCGAGGATGTACATCGGCACTCGAGTTCCCGCACCAGGAATTGCTGCAACACCATCTGCCCGGTCAACCCCGTCTAGCAGGTCGCGAAGTTCTGCGACGTCAGACGGAAATGTGTCTGATGAGGTGTGATCTCTGCGCATCGCGCGCAAGGTCACCTGGTCGCTGCCTGGCGCCCGTCCGAGCCCTAATTCAATTCGGCCCGGGTGCAGGGTTGCGAGCGTGCCGTATTGCTCTGCGATCACGAGCGGGGCATGGTTGGGAAGCATTACTCCCCCGGCTCCCAGCTTGATCGTCGACGTGTGAGCTGCAACATGGGCGATGAGCACGGCCGGCGACGATGATGCAACGGTCGGCAGGTTGTGGTGCTCGGCGTACCAGACCCGCGAATAGCCGCATTGCTCTGCGAGTTGTGCCATCTCAACGCATGAGTTCAGGCCGTCAACAATGGACGTGCCGCGACGCACCCGAGCGAGATCAAGCATCGAGAGTGTTCCGACCATGATGCAAGTCTGCCATCTGCGAGTCACCTGTGCGTGACCGACGGCACTACCGTCGTCAACATGGCGCTGATCAGTGTTCAAGAACTCGCTGCACGAATCGCACGGCACGACGATGACCTCGTCGTGTGTGACGTCCGTTTTGATCTCTCAGACCATGATCGCGGCCGGCGCGATTACGACGCCGCCCACATAGTCGGCGCCCGATTTGTTGATCTTCACCACGAGCTTGCACTCCATGACGGAACATCACCAACAGGCGGTGGCCGCCATCCACTTCCAACGACGGGGCAGTTCGCGCAGGTGCTCGAACGACTCGGCATCACACCGTCGTCATTTGTCGTTGCTTACGACGATGCTGGGGGCGCTGTTGCGGCCCGTCTGTGGTGGATGCTGAGGTCGGTTGGCCACCAGCATGTGGCTGTTCTTGACGGCGGATATCCGGCCTGGGTGGCGGCAGGAGCCCCCACCGAATCTGCGACTCCAGTGGTGGAGCCCTCGACCTACGACGTCCCGACTAAATGGTCTGGGGTGGTAACGGCTGATGAGGTCGTTGCAGCAATTGAGGGCGGACGCAAAGTGATCGACTCACGGGCCGAGGTTCGTTATCGGGGTGACACCGAGCCGCTTGATCCGCGCGCCGGGCATGTTCCCGGGGCGGTCAATCTCTTTCATGGAGGCCATCTCAGCGAGGGTGGATATCACCGACCTGTGTCTGAACTTCGAGATCGGTTCAACGCGATCGAACTCGGGCAGCAGCCGATCGTGTACTGCGGAAGCGGTGTGACCGCCTGTCACAACCTGCTCGTCATGTGCACCCTTGGAATTGCTGAACCGGGAGAGGCATTGCTGTACCCCGGCTCGTGGAGCGAATGGTCACGCGATGAGAACCGCCCCGTCGCAACGGGCGACCTACCCTGATGCCGATCTTCTGGCTTTAGCGAACGGCGATCAGGTCAACCACAAAGATGAGGGTCTCTCCTGGTGCAATCACTCCACCGGCTCCCTGATCTCCGTAGCCCATATGTGGCGGAATGGTGAGGCGACGGCGACCACCGACGCGCATTCCGGTTACCCCCTGATCCCACCCGGAGATGACGTATCCCGCTCCGAGTTGAAAATCAAATGGCATGCCGCGGTTCCACGATGCATCAAATTCAGCACCGGTGCTCCATGACACGCCGGCATAGTGCACAATGACCGTGGCGCCCGGCATAGCAGGATCGCCATCACCAACAATTTCATCTTCGATCACGAGTTCCGCTGGTGGCTCACCTTCAGGAACAGAAATTTGTGGACGTTCACGATCTTCGCTCATGCCTTCACCCTACTGGTAGGCACTGATCACGTCGATTGCATCTCGCATTGCGTCAATCATGTTGTCGCACTGCTCATCGGTGATGTCGAGCGACAGAGCGATGAATCCACGTGGGGCGAAATAACAACCACGATGTAACAGTTCGTGAAAAAGCAACTGCTTGAGGTCAGGGTCAGAGTGTTCAAGATCGTGAGGCCCTGTCACTGGTCGGTTAACGGTGTGGATTGCCATCATCGACCCAACACCTGTCACCACAAGTGGCAAGTCGGAGGCGTCAAAGAGTTCGCTGAGACGAGAGCGAAGCCTCTCTCCTCGCTGAAAGAGTTCGGTTAGCGCATTCTCTGACAGCAGTTCGCTGAGCGCTGCTGTAGCGGCCGCCATTGACACCACATTGTTGTTGAACGTTCCACCATGTGTGAGAGTTCCACCGCGAGCTGGGTCGAACGCCGCCATCACATCTGCACGTCCACCGAATGCCCCAAACGTCATTCCACCGGCAAGATATTTACCGAGGGTGGTGAGGTCGGGCAGCACTCCTGTTCGCTGCTGTAGGCCACCTGCGCTCATCCTCGACGTCATCACTTCGTCAAAAATGAGGAGCGCACCAGTGTCATCACATTCACGGCGAAGAGCCTCGAGATACTCCTGTTGAGCAGGGATGCATCCGCCTGCCCCCATCATGGGTTCGATCAACACCGCCGCTACTGACGTGTCGATCATCGACAACATGTCGATGTCGTTGTATCGAATCCGTGTGAAATCAAACGGCGCGAGCAGAGCCTCGCCGCCATGGCCAAAGTACAGCAGCCCCCCGTGATAGGCCCCGTCACAGACGACAATCCGGTCTCGGCCAGTGTGGTGCCGAGCAAGTTGTAGCGCCATGAGGTTTGCTTCTGTTCCGGAGTTAGTGAAACGCACCTGTTCGATTGATGGAAAACGATCGACTACTGCCTCAGCAGCACGAATTTCGTCGGTATGAACCCCACCAAAGCTCCAACCCTTCTCAAGGGCCGCAGTGACGGCAGCTCGCACCGGTGCGGGGTCGTGACCGAGAAGCCCTGCCGAGTAGTCGCCAAGGAAGTCGACGTAGGTATGCCCGTCAACATCAGTCAGTTGAGATCCCGTCGCCGATGCAACTCGAAATGGAAACGGCTGAACATCAAGCACTGACCTCGTCGATCCACCCGGCATCACGTTTGATGCTCGATTAAAGAGTTCTTTCGACTGCGGCCTTCGTTCGGCGTAGCGATGTTCTGCAGCCTCGCGCTGCGCACCGAAAGTTGACATGCTCACATTGTGCCCGGTGACATGGCTCACCGATGAGGCGGCGCTCACGTCCCCGGAACAATGCGCGGCCTAGGTTTCGCTGCTCAAGCGTTTCGTTGAGCGAGCAATGAACAGCGCCACACCAATGATGAGCACTCCCGAGACGGCGACAAGAAGTGGCGCACGACCTTCCCCTGGGAAAAAGTGAGCAATCGACCACGGCACATAGATCAATAGGGAACCTGCGCCGACAAACGACAGCAGCACCTGACCGGGTCTTGCTCCAAGAGCCAAGCAACCGAGCGCAGTTGCAAGTCCGAGCACGGTGCCGACATCGGTCGATTCAATTCCAACTATTGCCGGACCAGCAACAACCGCCACACCACCGATTGCCAACAGCACCGCAGGAACGCGAACGGGAATCCGTTCTCCAACCCAATAGGCGACAAGTCCAATCAGCCATACCGCGACTCCGGCTTCAAACACGTCGTCGTTGAATTGCATCAGCGATGTTGGAACCGTCAGCACGAGCGACAGCACGCCACCGACGAGAAACGCCGACACGAGGTCGTCATTGTCATCTCGGGCAGGCAACTCGCCGAATCCGATCATCACCATCGAGGAGACCGCAAGCAGTATTGACCCAGCGATTGACCATTGGTCAATCATCAGCATCGAACCGACGACCATGCCGATGCCACCGACCATTGCGGTGATCACTGGAAACGTCCAGATCTCTTGCTGCCCGATGAGGATGAACGCGAACGCAACACTCCAGACCACAACACCGACACCGGCGAGTTCCCACCATTCGTTCATTGCGCTACCAATCGCAACGAGGAGTCCTCCGAGGAACGTCGTTTGCTGAATCGGTCGCTCTCGACCACGCCACAACACCCCACTCAACACTGCAACAAGACTTGCTGCGCCGAAGACAACTCGGTGTTCATCCGCCCACCCGTACGCCGGTACTGGGGCCATTGCGTCATACATCGCAACTCCGCCGGCCGCACCGAGACCGGCGGTACCGGCAAGCCAGAGGCTCCACTTGAGGCGACGCAGTGCGTCGTCTGCATGTTCGCTAACAAGCGTTCCACCGACGACCCCCGCAAGCGCCACCGCCGCCGGCAGTCCAATGCGCCAGCCGGTTGCAAGGTCGGGCCAATACTGCGCGACCAGCAAGATGGCGCCTATCGCAGCGAGCAAACCACCGAGGTAGCCAAGTGCCTCAGCAATCAGCGGTATGCCTCTCTCTGGTCGTGCCGTGCTGGCGTCAGTGTTGCTGACGGCGGTTTCACTGCTCTGCTCGAACGAAATGATTGCCTGTACTTCATCGTCAGACAGCAGACCCGCCGAATGCCAGCGTTGAAGCCACGTGTTCAGCACGTCGCTCACAGGTACCGGCGCAGTATCGGCGTGTCTAGCCCGCGATCGCTTTGCGAGCCACACGATGATGCCAATTACGGCGATGATCTCGAATCCGCCGAGGAACATCGCTCTCCTTTCGTCACGAACAGCATGTCATAGCGCCGCTGATCGCAACGACGACCAGTTCTCGCTAGCGGGAACCCTGCCCATCATCGACACGAATCACTGTTCCGGTGACGGCATCCGATGCCGGTGAGCACAGGTACAGGAGCGTGCTGTCAAGCTGCGCCGGATTTGCAATTCGCTTTCGTGGGAAATGTTGCGAAATGTCGCCCATTCGTTCGAGCATTCCATCCATCATTTCTGATTCGAATGCACCTGGTGCAATGCAGTTGACGTTGATTCCGTAGCGGCTCCACTCGACTGCGAGCACCTCGCTCATTCGAGCAATCGCAGCTTTCGACACCGAGTACAGGGCTGCGCCCTGACCGGCGTAGTGAAATGCGGCAATGCTCGCAATGTTGACGATTCTCCCCTGCTTCTCAGCAGCGATCAGGCGGCGGGCAACTTCACAGGCCAAAATCCACGGGCCCCGGACATTCGTATCAAGCACGCTGTCGATGAGTTCGGTCGACATCTTGTGGGCGCGTTGAGCGTCCGGAACTCCGGCGTTATTCACCGCAATCGTGACGGTTCCGCATGCTTCTTCGGCAGCTGCGATCCCCTCGATGATTGAGTCGGCATTGGTCGTATCCATCACGACAGGGTGTGCATGCCCGCCCTCTGATTCAACCAGACGAGCAATTTCGTCGAGACGCTCTTTTCGACGGCCGGTTGGGACGACGATCGCACCAGCGTTTGCGAGCACACGGGTGAACCTCCAGCCAAGTCCTGAGGTTCCACCAGTAACGACTGCAACCTGCCCAGACAGATCATGTGAGATGTTTGGAAGCGGATAATCACTCATCTCCACATCCTTGCCGACGGCCTCACATTTCTTGCTGTCGCAGGTGTAAACGCTTTTTGCCAACTACAAAATTTGCGAGAGGAACAACTTGGTGCGCTCCTCCTGCGGATTGGTGAAGAAGTGCTCTGGCGTTCCCACCTCAACAACCTCGCCGGACTCCATGAAGACCAGCCTGTCCGCAACCTCTCGAGCGAATCCCATCTCGTGAGTGACGACCATCATCGTCATTCCTCCTCGAGCGAGGTCTTTCATGACGTCGAGAACTTCAGCGATCATCTCAGGGTCAAGTGCCGAAGTCGGTTCGTCGAACAACATCACCTTTGGCTCCATGGCGAGAGACCGAGCAATGGCAACACGCTGCTGCTGGCCACCTGACAATTGGCCTGGATACTTCTGTGCCTGCTCAGGGATTCCAACACGCTCAAGCAACTCCATCGCTTTTTGTTCAGCTTCAACCTTCGATTTCTTGCGAACCCACACTGGTGCAAGGGTGATGTTGTCAATGACGCTGAGGTGTGGAAAGAGGTTGAACTGTTGAAACACCATGCCAACCTCAGAGCGAATCCGCTCAATGTTGCGGGTGTCATTGGTGAGCTCGATCCCGTCGACCACAATCGAACCCTCTTGATGGACTTCGAGGCGATTAATGCAGCGGATCAGGGTTGACTTGCCTGAACCTGATGGCCCAAGCACGACCATCACCTCGCGGTCTTTCACCGTGACGTCAACCCCTTTCAGCGCCTGAAAGTCATCGAACCACTTGCTCACACCAGTGCAAACGATCATGTCGTCGCGGGCGGCGAGGTCGGCGGTCAGTGCCTGGTCAGCGATGCTCATGAAATCTCCTTTAATTGGTGCGTTACGAACTTCATCGGGCTTGTGCATCTTTCAGTCGGGCCTCTAAACGTTGCGATGACTTCGACATTGTGTACGCAAAGACGAAATAGAGAAGGCTGATGAACATCAGTCCCGGTCGTTTCTGACCAAGAAAGTCAGGTTGATTCGGGATTGTCGAGTTTGCGATTCTCAAGAGATCGAACCCACCAACGATTGCGATGAGCGAGGTTTCTTTGAAGACCGCAATCGCCTGTCCAACAAGGTTTGGAATCGATACGCGAAGTGCTTGCGGTAGCACGATCAGCGAGGTGCGTTGCACCGTACTCAGTCCCAATGCGTCAGCAGCCTCATATTGTCCGCGCCGCACGCTCTGCAGCCCACCGCGGACATTCTCTGCCATGTATGCAGCCGAAAACACTGTGTAGCCGGCGAACACCGCTGCAAGATCGCTAATGCCCATTCCCTTTGGAAGGAACAGCGGCAACATGATCGAGAAGAAGAACAACACCGTAATCAGCGGAATACCTCGGATCACTTCGATATACGCCGTGGACATCACCCGGAAGATGGGAAGTCGGGAGGTTCTTGCGAGTGAGAGCAACACCCCAAGCGGGAACGAGGCGAGCATCACGTAGTAGGCAATTCCGACAGTGAGGACGAATCCTCCAAGGAACGGTGGAGCCGTGATGACAAGGGTGGATTCCGTGTTGATTGCTGTGATCAGCCAGTGGATGACAGCAATCGCAACAATCCACATCGTGGCTACTCGACGACGTGTTGCTCGGTCGCCGGCGAATGCTGGGGCAAGTAACACCGCAACAGCGAGCAGCAGAAACGAGAGCCGCGCCTTTTGCAACATCGGGTACCAACCAAAAAATGCTGCCACCCAATTGAACAGCGCTCCAGCAAATATCACCGCGCCAACCGCTCGAGCGATTTCGGCCCGTCCCGGAGCCGTCGTGGCGTACAGCAACGCTGCACCGCCGATCGCAAATGCAGCCCCCATGGGGATATCGGTTGACCACACGTGAGCCCAGTCAAAGGCAGGATCGCGCAACACAACAAAGATGATGAAGGCTGGGCCAACGACCCAGAACGCACTGAGGGCACGACGCATTGCTGAGCCAATGATGCGGCCCACGATGAGCCCGATTCGATGGCTCACGACGACGATCACCATCAACACCGTCCAAGGAACCTTGGTCGATGACGCAACCGTCACACCGGACTCCGCAATCAGTGTTCCGTCAACAAGCCCGTATTGACCGAACGGCACGAACCACACAATTGCGACAAACAGCGCACAGATGCCGGCGATGAGTGATCCAAACGGAATCACCCGATCGCTGTTGCCATTCAGGCGCCGAACACCTACCCCGAGTAGAACGCTCACCACCCCGACGACCACGAGCACTGTTGCGACAACACCGGGTGTATGTTCTGGCAGAAGCACTCGAATGACGAGGCTGACGATGCCAATACCCACAAGGTGGCCTCCTAGGCGCCGTACTTGGTAGCCCGGCTCAACTGCCCAAGCGCCCAAGCTGAGACCTGCGGCGAGGAGAATGATCGCAGCAGAAACCCACACCCGAACGATTTGATCGCTCGGGTAGTTGTACATCATGAGCAGACGAAGGTTCGTCGCCACTGATGCCCAGTTTGCATCTTCGTAGAACACTTGACCAAGGATTGCCCGGATCAAACCCAAGGTGATCCCGGTGAACAGCAGGGTCTGAATCGTGTTGCCAACCGAGGAGAACAGGTTCTTTCGCACCCATTCGATTGCTGAGCCCGAAGATGGCTCGGCTGGCCGTGTTGCAGGTGGAGGGGATGTCATCACGTCAGTCATTGCTCATCGCTCCACAATTGCGAGACGCCGGTTGATCGTATTCACCACTGCTGAGATAGAGAGAGAACACGACAGATAAAAGATCATGTAGATGCTGAACACTGCGAGGGTCTGAGAATTCTTGTTGTAGACGGTCTGGCCGACCTGAACGATTTCTGAGAAGCCAACAGCGATACCGAGAGACGTATTCTTCGTGATGTTCAAGTACTGGTTGCCTAGAGGCGGCATGATGACCCTGAATGCCTGCGGAAGCACTACCTTCCGCAAGGCCTGGGCTCGAGTTAACCCAAGGGCTGCGGCGGCCTCGGTCTGTCCTGAAGGAACCGCCAAAATTCCACCTCTCACCACCTCTGCAATAAACGCTGATGTGTAGAAGACAAGTCCAAGGAAGATAGAGGCGTAGAACACGGTCAATGTCAGGCCTGTAGGGCCGAAGTTCACAAAGCGACCCTCGGTCAGTGTTGGCCGCATTGCATCGAGAGGCTTGGCACCGCGACCATCGCCGAACTTGTCAGACAGCACACCCCAGAAGTCACTTCCGGAGTTAATGATCCAACTCGAAAGCCCGGGCCAACCCCGCAGAAGAACAAAAATTCCGACCAGTCCCACGAAACCCGCAAACACCATGCGGAACCAGTCATCGTCGGTGAGTTTGGCAAGGCCCGCAGGGGTTCGCTTCGAGTCAAGAAATCGGCGAATCCAAATCACGACAGCGACAACGGCCGCAACGGATAGAACGAGCTGCATTGCTGACTGAGGAACCGCTCCCCATGCGCTCTCGATACCACCGAACACCGGTCCGAGGAACGACATGATGGGATTCACCACCCAAGAGATTGCGACTGCAACTGCAAAGAGCACCAAGGTCCACCAGCCGATTCGCAAGTCACCGCCCTCAGCATCTTGACGACGACGCAGGTACCGCCGAAACCAGACGATGCAGACAAGCAGGATCACCATCAAGGAGGCAAATTGGTAAAAGCCATCAGCCAGGAATATCCGAGGAAGTGAGATTCCTTTTTGGGAGACAATCACCCATCCTGGAATTGGTCCGCTGTCTGGGGTGAGCTCGCTCAAAGAGCCGAGAATCGCAAGCCACAAAATAATTTGAACAAGAACCGGAATATTGCGCAGGCCTTCCACATAAGCGGAGGAAAAACGTTGGGCAACGAAGTTTTTTGAAAGTCGTGCAATGCCGACGAGCACGCCAAGAATCGTCGAGAACAGAATGCCGAGCGCCGCAATACGCAACGTGTTGACCATCCCCACCCACAGCGCCCGGCTCATGGTGAGGGATCGCTCAGGAGTATCAACTGTTTGGATACCCTCCCCGAGCTGGAAGTTCGCTGGGTTGTCGAGCCAGTCATACCCAACCGGGATGCTCTTCGCCGACAGGTTGGTGCGTGCCTCGGCGATCAAGAACCAAAACACTGCAAGCACGCCAATAAGAACTGCGAGTTGAGCGAACCACTTCAACACGGCAACATTGCGCCACAGCGGCGGCTTACCGGTGCCATATTGAGCGGTGGAAATCACAGATGCCTCAGCCACGCCGAGATGCCCCCAGAAGAAAAAGAAATCGATCTAAATATGCAGAGGGTTGGCCGGGCATGATGACCCGGCCAACCCCTTGCGATAACGGTAGTTCGCTGTAATCAGCGAGCTGGTGGGGCGTACATGAGCCCACCGTCAGTCCACGACGCATTGGCTGAGCCGGTGCGATCGAGGCCAACAGGAGTCAAGTTTGCGTCCCAAATTTCTTGGTAGTTACCAACCTGGCTGATGACGTTGTAGAACGCGTCGGCTGACAGACCCATGACGGTCTGCAACTCGCCTTCGCCACCCATGAGGCGAGCCATTTCTGGTCCGAAGTCACCAGCAAGGGCATCGTCAACATCGGCAGAAGTCACACCGTTCTCATCAGCGATGAGTGTGGCGTAGACAGTCCAGTTGACAACGTCCGCCCACTGTGAATCATTCTGTGCGTACACAGGACCAAGTGGTTCCTTTGAAATAGGTGTTGCTGGGAAGATCACCCAGTCGCCAGCATTCGGCTCCTGAGCGGCCTTACGTCCAACGAGACCTGAACCGTCGGTCGTGATGACGTCACAGGTTCCTGCGATAAATGCATCGACAACCTGGTCGTAGTCCTCGAATGTTGTCAAGGTGATAGTGATGCCAAGCAGCGCAGCAAGCTCAGAGATGTTGGTCTCGGTGGTCGTGCCAGCGTTGGTGCACACGGTTGCGCCATCAATTTCTGAAACCTGTGACGAACCCGTGAACCCGTCAGCTGACAGACCCATCAATTGCTGGCCGTCGTAGTACGTCGTTGGACCGAAGTCCATTCCGACCTCGGTATCACGGCTCTGCGTCCATGTTGAGTTACGCATGAGCACGTCAACTGCTCCTGTTTGCACAGCGGTGAAGCGCTCGGCAGCGGTCAAAGCGGTGAACTCGACTGCTTCAGCATCACCAAGAACTGCTGCGGCAACTGCGCGGCAGTAGTCGGCGTCGATGCCTTCCATCGAGCCATCAGCCTGGGTGTACGAGAACGCAACTGCTGCGCCCGAAACACCACAGTTCAGAACGCCACGAGCCTGAACGGCTGCGAGGATTCCACCCTCCTGGGTGACTTCGACTGAATCAGAATCTTCTGACGCTGGCTCTTCTGAGCTTGCATCGCCTGACGACTCCTCTGATGCAGCTTCTTCGCTTGAAGCATCATCTGATGCGTCATCGCTTGCATCATCGCTACCACCACAGGCAGCGAGAATAAGTGAAAGCGCTGCTAGGGATGCCGCTGCACCCTTTAGCCCACGCGCACGTGTACGTAACATAATGTATGTTCCTCCCAATTGTGAACGAGCCTCTTTGCTCGCTCGTACAAGGGAAGAACCTACTAGATGCTGAGGCTATTCCCGACGAAACGCACTCAAAGCAACTTTCTTTCACACAGCGAGGCACTTAAGCGGTCGGGTCGTTCGTTTCGGTGAGATTCTGAGCTCAACCTTTACGCCATGCTCCCAGCGCCGAACCCGGCGTCCCGATACCGTTACCCAGCGTGCAACATCGCCGTGATATCGAGGGACTCCGCGCAATCGCGGTGCTGATCGTTATTGCATACCACGCCGGCATCCCGGGGTGGGGCGGCGGCTTTGTCGGTGTCGATGTCTTTTTCGTCATTTCTGGGTTTCTCATCACTTCATTGCTCATCAAAGAGCGGGAATCCGACGGAAATATCGCTCTTCGGACGTTTTACGCACGCCGCATTAGACGACTATTACCGATCTCATCGTTTGTAGCGGTTGTCTCCGTCGTCGGAGCACTCGCCATATTGCCGAGCACAACGTTCTCGTCACTGGGTGCTGACGTCGCTGCTGCAGCCGGGTTTTTCGTCAACATGCTGTTCGCAATTCGCGGCACTGACTATCTCGCCGGAGATACCAACCCGTCGGTCATTCAGCACTATTGGTCGCTTGCAGTCGAAGAGCAGTTTTACCTCATCTGGCCTGGTCTCATCGCCCTAGTGACAATTGGGGCGCAACAGGTTCGTCGTCGTATTACCCCGGTCATCATCGCCGTGATCGGTGCGTCATTCGTAGCGAGTGTGGTGCTAACACCGACGGCACCGACATGGTCGTATTTTGGCCTCCACACCCGGGCGTTCGAGTTGGGTGTAGGAGCACTCTTGGCCGTTCAATGGCCCCTGGTTGAGCGCTGGGGCAAGTCGACTCGGGCAGCGCTCAGCTGGGCCGGGCTCATCGGAATTGGGTGTTCAATTCCTCTCGCCGCAACAGTCGATTACTTCCCCGGTTGGGTGGCGGCAATACCGGTGCTTGCGACCGCTGCTGCAATTGCAGGCGGAGACACCGCCGAACGGGGCGCGCAACTTCTACTTCGGCGCCAACCGCTGCAGTGGGTTGGAGAACGTTCGTACTCGCTCTACCTGTGGCATTGGCCGGTGTTGGTGTTGGGGGCTGGGCTTGTTGGACGATCATTGGGTTGGTCCGAAACCATTGCCGCGATCGCTCTCACATTCGCCCTATCCGCTCTTGGTTTCACGTTGATCGAACATCCGTTGCGGCGCTCTCCTCGGCTCATTCAACGGCCGGCGCTCAATTACTCGCTTGGCGCCTCACTCGTCGGCGTCACCGCTCTCGTCGGTGTTGGTGTGTCGCAATATCAACCTCAGGCGTCTACCGGTGTGGTCGCTGAAGCACCATCGCTCAGTACCTCGACCACAACGACAGTTGCACCAGATACAGCGATCGCCCCAACAGGCTCATCAGTCTCGACGAATGATTCAGCGACCTCGGCACCAACCTCGACGACGCTTCCACCCCTCGTTGACAACCGCGATGCTGAGCCGCTTGCCGCAATACTCGCAGCCCTCGACAACACTGTTCTGCCAGAAAATGTCAGACCTGACGTGTACAACGCCGTGAATGACACCAGCACGCTCTACGACACGAACTGCCATCAGTTCATGACACCCGCCCTCGCTGAGGGGTGCGTGTTCGGCGACACTGACGGTGAGTTCACCATCGGCCTCATCGGTGACAGCCATGCTGCCCAATGGTTTGCCGCTATCAACACGATTTCGATTGACAACACGTGGCGCCTTATTGCACACACTCAAGGTGGTTGCCCTCTGCTCGATGTCGTCACCTGGAACAGAGGAGCAGATGCCGTGTTCAGCCACTGTGCATCTTGGAGAGACGCAGTGATTGATGACCTGCAGCAAGAGGGGGTGGACGTCGTCATCGTGTCGCAGCACTGGGGCCTTCTTGATGCCTCGACGCGTGAGGCGGTACCAGCCAGCGTGTGGGAACGTGACCTGCCAACACTCTTTGATCGGCTTCGTTCCGTCGACATTGAGCCAGTCCTCTTTCTCGACTCGCCAGACCCCTACGGCTCGGTGCCGGCATGCGCCGTTTCTCACAAGACCGATCTCACCTCGTGTGAACCCGGTATGTTGCGAAACACCGAACGCTCGGTGCGTGAGGTTGCGACCTCAATCGCAGACGAAATGTCGGTCGGCGTGATTGACCCACACGTATGGCTATGCGTTGACGTATCCCCCGATGACGACTCTGATACCACCCGTTGCCCGGTCGTCGTTGGGGACATTCTTATTTATCGCGATAGCCATCACCTGTCGAACACTTTCGTTGAGTGGTTCACGCCGGTGATATCCGCAGAACTCGTCGATTGGATCACTGCGCAGTAAGACTTGTCAAAGCGACAACAAGCGACAGGGGGTTCGCAATGTCAGATTCCGAGATGCATTGGTGGTCAGCGACCGAGACGGCTCAACGGATCGCGGCCAAGGAAGTGTCAAGCCGAGAAGTGCTGGAACATATGGTTGCCCGGGCCGATCGGCTGGATGGACCGATCAACGCAATTGTTCGCCGTGACCTCGAGCGTGCGAGAGCAACTGCAGATATTGCCGATGCGGCCGTCATGTCAGGCCAAGAACTTGGCCCGTTCCACGGTCTACCGATGACGGTCAAAGACTCGTTCCAGACCGAAGGTTGCATCACGACCTCTGGCGCCCCTGAGCTCGCCGATTTTGTTCCACCAGAAGATGCTGACCCTGTGCGGCGCCTTCGTGATGCGGGTGCGGTGATCTGGGGCAAGACGAACTTGCCGATTTGGGCTGGAGATATTCAGTCATACAACGAGGTGTACGGAACGACGTTGAACCCTTTTCACCCCGATCGAACCTGTGGTGGTTCATCGGGCGGTTCAGCGGCCTCACTCGCTATGGGGTTCACCTCGCTCGAGGTGGGTAGCGACATTGGTGGTTCCATTCGCGTCCCTGCGCACTACTCAGGGGTTGTTGGCCACAAGCCGTCGTTTGGCATCGTCCCATCTCATGGTCAGATTCCTGGCATGCCTGGTACGTACAGCCAGGCTGATATTGCTGTGACTGGCCCGATGGCGCGCCATGTCGAAGACCTTGAACTCGCGATGGACGTGCTCACCGGACCTGACCGGTGGAACGCCCCTGCGTGGAAGATCGATTTGCCTGCTCCTCGACAAGAATCAGCGCGTGACCTTCGTGTTGCTGCATGGATCGATGATCCGTCGAATCCAGTTGATACCGATACGAAGCGGGTGCTGTCGACCCTCGTGTCAACCCTCACTTCAAACGGTGTACCGGTTGATGAC
>Ga0208004_1000180_pt1 | contig 24223 bp, 26 predicted proteins | sample DEB08_DNA_6_FD_184522 | JGI IMG/M metagenome (GOLD analysis project Ga0208004, IMG submission 184522) | Aqueous microbial communities from the Delaware River and Bay under freshwater to marine salinity gradient to study organic matter... | ecosystem: Environmental > Aquatic > Marine > Coastal ...
ACATCCGCGATGAGGTGATGGGCCACCGAGTCTTCGAGGCATTCGCGCACACCGGCGATGAGGGCGGGCTCGTCGTCCCATGGTTCGGCGAAGTCGTAGGACCAATACTCCCCGAACGTGACGGATCCGTCGGCGAGGGAGACCACCGCGTAGCTTCCGGGATCAAGGCGGTAGATCCCCCGGAAGAACGTCTCCGGGAGCGGGTTGAACTGGAAGGACAGGTAGTTGACCAGCGCCTCGTCGTTGACTTCAGCGGTGTACTCGTCGTCGAGAAGGAGGCTCTTGATCTCCGAACCAAAGGAACGCACCGTTGGGATCCCGCTGGCCTCATCGATTCGGTAGTAGAGAGGCTTGATGCCAAAGGGGTCGCGCGCGAGGATCAGACACTGACGCTCGGCATCGTAGAGGCATAACCCGAACATGCCGCGCAGGGATCGGAGGAACGCGGGGAGGTCGTCCCGACCCGCCTGATAGCCCACGAGGATCGTCTCGGTGTCGCTGTGCGTCCGGAAGGACCATCCGGCCGCGCTGAGTTCCTCGCGGAGTTCACGGTAGTTGTAGATCTCACCGTTGAACACGAGTCCGACGGCATCGCCGTCGCTCCACATCGGCTGGTGGCCACCGTCGAGATCGATGATGGACAGTCGGCGCATGCCGAAGGCGAAGGCATCACCGACATATTCACCGGAATCATCGGGGCCCCGATGGGTGATCACGTCGAGCATGGGGCCGATCAAGGGCGCGGTGCGTGCCGGATTGCCGAGGACGCCAGCGATGCCGCACATCGAGTTCGCCCTCCCTTGCACAACGCGGAATGGCGAACGTAGCACGCAACGTTGGGCTTCCCCGGGAAGCCGCCCCTGTGCGCTGCGTAGGGCGACTCAGATATCTTGAGGTCAAGATATTCCGTCAGGAGGTCACCATGGGCGAGGGCGCGACCGGACCGAACACCTTCGGAGCGCGCAGCTCCCTGGAGGTCGGTGGGCAGTCATACGAGATCTACCGCATCGATGCCGTTCCCGGCTCGGACCGCCTTCCCTTTACCCATAAGGTTCTGCTCGAAAATCTCCTGCGCACCGAGGACGGCACCAACGTCACCGCCGAGCAGATCAGCGCCCTTGGGTCATGGGACCCGACGGCACAACCCACTCAGGAGATCCAGTTCACGCCGGCCCGGGTGATCATGCAGGACTTCACCGGTGTTCCCGTCGTGGTGGATCTGGCCACGATGCGCGAAGCCGTCGCCGACCTCGGCGGAGATCCAGCCAAGATCGAGCCGCTGGCCCCGGCCGAACTCGTCATCGATCACAGCGTGATCGCCGACTACTTCGGTCGACCGGACGCTGCGGATCTGAACGTCGCTCTCGAGTACGAGCGCAACCGAGAGCGTTACCAGTTCCTTCGCTGGGGTCAGGACGCGTTCGAGGAGTTCAAGGTCGTTCCACCCGGGACGGGCATCGTTCACCAGGTCAACATCGAGCATCTCGCCCGCGTCGTAATGGCGCGTGGCGGAGCTGCCTATCCCGACACCGTTGTCGGTACCGATTCTCACACCACGATGGTCAACGGACTCGGTGTTCTCGGCTGGGGCGTGGGCGGCATCGAGGCGGAGGCCGCGATGCTCGGGCAGCCGGTGTCCATGTTGATCCCACGTGTCGTGGGCTTCAAGTTGACCGGGGAACTGCCGGTGGGTGCGACGGCTACAGACCTCGTCCTCACCATTACCGCGATGCTCAGAGCGCACGGCGTGGTGGGCAAGTTCGTCGAGTTTTACGGCGATGGTGTCGGCGCGGTGCCGCTCGCCGATCGGGCCACCATCGGCAACATGAGCCCGGAGTACGGATCGACGGTAGCGATCTTCCCGATCGACGAGGCGACCACCGACTATCTGCGTCTGACCGGTCGCAGTGCTGAGCAGGTGGCCTTGGTGGAGACGTACGCGCGCGAACAGGGGCTGTGGCATGACCCGGCCCACGAGGCGGCGTACTCCGAGTACCTCGAGCTCGACCTCGGCACGGTGGTGCCCTCCCTCGCTGGCCCGAAGCGTCCTCAAGATCGCGTATCGCTGTCGGAGTCGAAGTCCGCCTTCCAGCGTGACCTCGGCGCCTACACCAAGGAGCCGGCAGCGGCCGTTGAGACCGTCATTGACGGCACGCCGGTCGAGATCGGTCATGGTGCGGTGGCCATCGCGGCCATCACCTCGTGCACGAACACGTCGAATCCTTCCGTGATGGTCGGTGCCGGACTTCTCGCCAAGAAGGCCGTCGAGGCCGGACTCACCCGCAAGCCGTGGGTGAAGACCACCCTCGGCCCCGGGTCGCAGGTCGTCACCGACTACTACAACAAGGCGGGGCTGACGCCCTACCTGGACAAGCTGGGCTTCAACACCGTGGGCTACGGCTGCACGGTCTGCATCGGCAACTCAGGCCCGCTCATCCCGGAGGTGAGCGCGGCGGTTAACGAGGCTGATCTCGCGGTGGTGTCGGTGCTCAGCGGCAATCGCAATTTCGAGGGCCGGATCAATCCGGACGTCAAGATGAACTACCTTGCATCCCCGCCGCTCGTGGTCGCCTACGCGATTGCGGGAACGATGGATATTGATTTTGCCACTGAGCCGCTCGGGCTCGACAACGCCGGGCAACCGGTTTTTCTCGCGGATATCTGGCCGAGTCCGACCGAGGTTGACGCCGTGATTGCAGAGACGATCGATGAGGAGATGTTCGCTTCGCGGTACGCCGACGTCTATCGCGGAGACGAGCGCTGGAGGGCCCTGCCGACACCCACCGGAGAGCGCTTCACCTGGGACGAGCACAGCACCTACGTGCGCAAGCCCCCGTACTTCGACGGCATGGGTCGTGCACCGGAACCCGTTCATGACATCAACGGCGCTCGGGTGCTGCTTAAGCTGGGCGACTCGGTAACCACCGACCACATTTCACCGGCGGGCAACATCAAGGCGGACAGTCCCGCGGGTATCTACCTTGCCGAGCATGGCGTCGAACGCAAGGACTTCAACTCCTACGGTTCCCGGCGCGGCAATCACGAGGTGATGATTCGCGGGACCTTTGCGAATATCCGGCTGAAGAACCTCATGCTGCACGATGTCGAGGGTGGCTTCACGGTGGACTTCACCACCCCGAACGATGACACCGTTCCGGTTTACGACGCGGCTATGGCGTATGCGCAGCACCACACGCCGCTGGTGATCCTCGCCGGCAAGGAATACGGGTCGGGTTCGAGCCGTGACTGGGCAGCCAAGGGCACCGCCCTGCTGGGTGTCAAGGCAGTGATCGCACAGTCCTATGAGCGCATTCACCGCTCCAACCTCATCGGCATGGGAGTCCTTCCTTTGCAGTTCCCCGAAGGGATGAGCGCTGACTCGCTTGGCCTTCAGGGTGACGAGGTCTTCACCATCCGCGGGATCACCGAATTCAACGACGGCAGGACGCCGCCCATGGTCGAAGTCGAGGCTGTCGCTGCGGATGGCCGTACGGTGGAATTCACCGCCCTAGTGCGAATCGACACGCCGGGTGAGGCGGAGTACTTCCGTCACGGCGGAATCCTGCAGTACGTCCTGCGCTCACTCGTCTGATCCCATGCCGCCCAGGGTGCCGCCCGGCTGGCCGAGCGCCGTCCCCGATCCTGATCACGATGAGTTCGTCGCACGCTCGTCGGCGTGGATGCTGGATCTGGGGTCGCCGGAGTGGCGGATGCAGCCGGTGTGGCGGGAGTTCCCCGTCGCCCTTGCTCATCGGCTCATCCGTGACCTCGAGGCACGGCGCGAAGGCGCCCGGGCCGCCTATGCCACGGCGCGCGCGGACCTCGGCCCGACGGGCGTCGATGTCGACCAGGTCCTTCAGGCCCTCGAGGTCGAGGGGGCCTACCTCTCCGCGCGCCTACGCGAGGTGGAGTTGGTCCACGAAGCGCTCTCCGGTCGGCGCTGGGTAAACCGGCTGTGAGCGTTGCCGACGGGTGCGGAGGGCTCGGCACGCCTACACTAAGTCGGTCGAACGAGGGAGGCGCAGTGCTGCTTGAGGGAATCCATTCACCCTCTGACCTTCGTGCTGTCCCGGAGGAGGACTTGCCCGCGCTGGCCGAGGAGGTCCGCCGGTTCCTCGTCGACCGGGTATCACGGACCGGTGGGCACCTAGGTCCCAATTTGGGTGTCGTGGAGCTCACTCTGGCACTTCATCGGGTCTTCGACTCCCCCCGCGATGCCATCGTCTGGGATACCGGGCACCAGGCCTACGTACACAAGATGGTCACGGGTCGAGCCGGGCAGTTTGAGGGACTTCGCCAACGGGGTGGCCTCTCGGGCTACCCGAGCCGAAGCGAGTCTGAACACGACGTCATCGAGAACTCCCATGCCTCCACGGCTCTGTCCTACGCCGATGGCATTGCTAAGGCCTGGGAGCTCAACGGCCGGTTGGGCGGTGAATCGGGACGCCACGTGGTGGCAGTCGTCGGCGATGGCTCGCTCACCGGAGGAATGGCATGGGAAGCCCTCAATACGATTGCTGCTTCAGATCGCCCTCTCATTGTCGTGGTGAACGATAACGAGCGCTCCTACTCCCCGACGATCGGTGGGCTCGCCCACCATCTGTCCACCTTGCGTACCACGCAGGGCTACGAGCGCTTCCTTGAGTGGGGACGTCGGACGCTCCAGCGCACCCCGGTTTTCGGAGCGCCGTTCTATGACGCCCTGCATGGCATGAAGAAGGGCATCAAGGACATCGTGGCCCCGCAGGGGATGTTCGAAGACCTCGGTTTGAAATACATCGGGCCGGTCGATGGGCACGACGTCTCCGCCCTGGAGCATGCCCTGAGCCGCGCCCGCGCTTTCGACGCTCCCGTCATCGTGCATGTCATTACCGAGAAGGGTCGCGGCTATCGGCCGGCAGAAACAGACGAGGCCGATCGTTTCCACGGCATTGGCGTCATTGATCCGGATACTGGCCGTCCGATGCGGGCGTCAGCACAGACGTGGACGAATGTGTTCTCGGAGGAAATGGTCCGGCTGGGAGCGGATGATGAGTCCATCGTCGCCATCACCGCGGCGATGATGGGTCCCACGGGATTGGACACGTTTGCGTCCACCTACCCTGAACGCACCTTCGATGTCGGCATCGCTGAGCAGCATGCGGCAGCGAGCGCCGCGGGCATGGCCTTCGCTGGGTTGCATCCCGTGGTCGCTGTCTACGCAACGTTCCTTAACCGCGCGTTCGACCAGGTGCTCATGGACTGTGCTCTGCACAAGGCGGGTGTGACCTTTGTCCTCGACCGCGCCGGCGTCACGGGAGATGATGGACCGAGTCACAACGGCGTGTGGGACATGAGCATCCTCGGCGTTGTCCCCGGACTGCGCTTGGCCGCCCCGCGGGACGCGAAGAATCTGACCGAAGCCCTCGGTGAGGCTGTTGCCGTTTCTGATGCACCGACGGTGATCCGTTTCCCGAAGGGGCCGGTGGTTGAGGAGTTGCCGGCTGTTCGTCGGTTGGGGATCGTCGACGTGCTGCGCGAGGAGGACGATCCCACAGTCCTTTTGGTGGGAGTCGGCGCGTTTGCCCAGTTGGCCCTTGACGTTGCCTCCGGGCTACACGCCCAGGGAATCCCTGCGCGCGTGGTCGATCCTCGGTGGCCTCTGCCCGTGCCCGGTGAACTCATCGATCTCGCGCGTGACGCGAACCTGGTGGCGGTGCTTGAGGACAACTCGCGCGCCGGAGGAATCGGTTCCTCGGTTCGGATGGCGATGGAGGACGTGGATGTCGTGACGCCGACCATGACGTTTGGCGTTCCGCGCGTGTTCCCCGAGCACGGCACGAGAGCCCACGTTCTCGAGGATGCCGGACTCACGGCTCAACAGGTGACCCGCCGGATCGTCGAAGAGGTGACGGCGTTGATCCCGACGGCGGACGTCACCGCTGAGCATTAACTGTCGTCAAGCGCAGTGAGCAACGGCGCTGTGACTAGGGAGATCTGCCAGTCACGAGCGCCTCTCTCGCCCAGCATCGCTCGAACCCCTGCTTCATCCAGGGGGTCGGGGGGTTGCCATGCGAGTCGGCGGACGTAGTCGGGAGTCACGAGGTTTTCTACCGGCACGGTGAGGCTGTCGGAAAGCTCTGCGAGCGCAGCGCGGGAGCGCTCGAGTCGGTCCGCGGCCGCAGGATCCTTGTCCCGCCAGGTGCGTGGCGGTGGCGGACTGTCGCTCGGCAAGCTGAGGGCGGGTAGTTGGTCGTCGGGCAGTTGCCTGGCCTCCTGGAGTGCCGACCACCAGCGACGGATGTCGCGCGCCGCACCACGTCGACGAAACTCGGGAAGCGCGGACAGTTCGTCGATGGTTGATGGCGAAGCAATTGCCGCAGCGGCGATAGCCGCATCCGGGAGGATTCGGCCCGGGCTGATATCGCGTTCCTGCGCGAGTGCATCGCGGCTCTGCCACAGGCTCCGGACCGCGGCGAGATTTCGTCGGCCGCGAACCTTGTGCAGTCCCGATGTCCGTCGCCACGGGTCTTCCCGGGGCGCAGGGGGTGGAGCGACCCGCACAGCTTCCGACTCTTCGCGTTCCCACTGATCCTTGCCCGTCGCCACGAGTTCGTCATGAAGGAGGTCGTAGAGGTCCGGGAGCACCTCCACATCGAGCGCGGCGTAGTGGCGCCACTCTTCGGGAATGGGTCGTTGTGACCAATCGGCCGCGCCATGCCCCTTGGCGAGGTGTAGGCCCAGTTCGGATTCGACGAGTGGGCCGAGACCGACCCGTTCGCGTCCCAGGAGTCGGGCCGCCATTTCGGTGTCAAAAACGGCCGGTGGCTGCAGGCCGACGTCGCGCAGGCACGGAACATCCTGGCTTGCCGCGTGGAGAATCCAGACGGCGTCGGACAGCGCCTCTCGCAGTGCGGTGAGGTCAGGGAGCGCGATGGGATCGATGAGCCAGGTTCCGCCCCCGCGACGGTGGAATTGCACCAGGTAAGCGCGCTGTCCGTATCGGAACCCGGACGCACGCTCGGCATCGACGCCGACGGGACCAGAACCGTGTGCCAGGGACGAGATTGCGCGTTGGAGATCCCCGGGCTCCGTCGTGACAGCAGGAGTGCCGTCCTGGGTCTGGACGGAGGGCAGTGAAGGGGGCGAGTCACTCATGGGGCGAACGCCCGGGCGTCAAGATTGCGACGCCCTCGGGCACTGGGAGCAATCCCGCGGCGTGCGCGAGCGCCGCTCCCCAGGCGTGTGCGGAGCCCCCGATATCCGCGGGGTCGCCATCCGGGGTCCACGAGGCGCGGATTTCAACCTGCCCGGCGACATCGCGATCGCCGAGGGACCCGAAGGACTCGCTCATGACCCGCGTCACCGTGCCGCCGAGTTCGACGTAGGCACCCGCATGGGCATCGAGCGCCTCGAGAAGCCAGGTCCAGGCAACCCCGGTCAACAGGGGATCCGTGGCGACATCGGGCTCGAGAACGGCCTTGATGAAGGTCACCGCCCGGAAGGAGCCGCCCCAGGCCTCGACACCGTCGGGATCGTGGAGCAGGACGAAGCGGCCGCTGGCAAGTTCCTCGTCGTCCTCCACGAACTCGGCCGTGAGGGCGACCGCGTGGGGCGCGAGTCGCTGCGGTGCCGGGCTCTCTTCGACCGCGAGTTCGGGGCGAAAGCGCACGTTGTGGAGGCTGCGCAGGGCACGCTCAAAGGTGTCATCGGCCGCCGCACTCACCATGTCAGGTTACGCCTGAAAGGCTTCGACGCCGGTCATCCACGCCGTCGAATCAGGGGGTGTCGGGAACCGGCTCCAGCGAGAGGCAGACGCTATTGATGCAGTAGCGCAGATCGGTCGGCGTGTCGTAGCCCTCACCGGAGAACACGTGGCCCAGGTGGCTCCCACAGGCCGCGCAGCGCACCTCGGTACGCAGCATCCCCAATGACCGATCCTCGATTTCCACCACCCGGTCGCCTGCGAGCGGGCTGAAGAAGGAGGGCCAGCCACAATGCGATGAGAACTTCTCGTGAGAGCGGAAGAGTTCGCTCCCACAGGCGCGGCAGGAGTAGACGCCCTCTGTCGTGGTGTCCGTGTATTCGCCGGTGAATGCCCGCTCAGTGCCACCCTCTCGGAGTACGGCGTACTCCATAGGCGTCAGCCGTGCCTGCCAGTCCGCCTCGGGCATCGCGACGGGGTAGGGCGATCCATCGGGACGAGTGGGCTCTACAGTCGACATGCCCCGAGACTAGATCCCACGGGGGCGGCGAGCGATTCGAGGGCGGTTCGTCCTCGGCACGAAGCTGAGCAGGGGAGTGAGAATGAGTGACGTTCTGGATACGCGGGGCGCATGGCTGAGCTCGGAGGATCTCGAGCAGGCGCGTGAGCGATTGCCCCTCGTTTATGTCGAGGCCATTCCCGTACGCACCGACTCCTGGGGTCACATCACGAGTATTGGGCTGCTGCTGCGCGCCATGCCGGACGGCAGTATCAGTAGGGCGCTTGTGTCCGGTCGTGTGCTGTACGGCGAGCGGTTGCGCGAGGCGCTCCTGCGTCATCTGGAGAAGGACCTTGGGCCGGTCGCGCTGCCGAGACTCCCGGTGAATCCGGCGCCCTTCACGGTTGCGGAGTATTTCCCTGATCCCACAGTGACGGGTTACCACGACCCACGTCAGCACGCGGTGAGCCTGTGCTTCATCGTTCCGTGCGACGGCGATTGTTCACCGAGCCAAGATGCCTTGGACCTGATCTGGGTCGAGCCCTGGGAGGCAGCCTCGACGAGTTTTCAGGCTGAGATGACCGGGGGACAGGGCCGACTGGTCCGGTTGGCCCTTGCGCACGCGGGTCAGTTGGACTGACGCTCGCCGACGAGGGGCGCGGGGTACGGCGCGAAGTCAGCGTCGCGCCCGTCAACACGCGCCATCAGGGCCTCCGCGAGGTCGGGTCGGGCGAAGGATTCGCGCATGAGGTCCAACGACCGGGCGTGCGACTGGGCAAAGGATTCGTGTGCGCCGTCAGTGAGTTGGCGCTTGGCGGTCACCACCGAGAACGGTGCACAGCGGGCGACGTCGTGCCCCCACTCCACGGCACGCGCCACCGGGTTATCGGCGATTTCGTTGGCCAGTCCCCACTGAACGGCCGTGTCAGCGTCGATCTCTCGACCCGTGAGGAGCACATCCGCAGCGCGGGCGGCGCCGATACGGCGGGGGAGAAGCCATGCGACCCCATATTCGGCCACGAGACCGAAACGGGGGAAGACCGGGATGAAGCGTGCATCGGGCGCCACGAAGGTTGTGTCACCGGCAATGGCGAGGACGAAGCCTGCGCCGGCCGCGGCACCTTGCACCGCGGTAGCCACAGGAGTCGACATGACCATGGGGGCCACCGCGAGATCGCGGAGCGCGTGGTCGTCCGAGAATGCCGTCAGCGCGTCGTATCCCTCAGCGAGGACGCTGAGATCCGCACCGGCGCAAAAGGCGGGACCAGCGCCCGCAATGACCACAGCACGCACGTCGGGGTCCGCGTCGACCTCGCGAAGGGATTCGATGAAGGCGCGACCCATCTCCGGCACGATGGCGTTGCGCCGCTCGGGCCGGCGCATCCACACGATGGCCACCGGCCCGCGGTGCTCGACGCTGACCGCAGCGGTCATTCGTCGTCATCCGGCCGGTCGTAAGGATCGATACCGAGGAGGGTTTCGTCTTCCGCGGTGAGTTCGCCACCCGCGCGGTCGAAGGGATCGATGTTGGGATCCTCGTCGTCCTCCATCTCCTCAACGGGTCGGCCATCCCACTCGTCATCGGAGTCCACGATGTGCATCGCAGCCTTCTCGGCGGGGACCCACGGCGCAGGGTCAAGGCCGCCGGCGTGCATCGGGTCATCGCTGGAGTCTTCGGCATCCTCCATGGCCAGGACGCTCTCAATGTCTTCTAGTGGGTAGTCGTAGCCTTCCAGGGAGCCTTCGCCGGACGGATCACCGTGGAGCGCGTTGCGCAGCGCCTCGGCTTCCATGACCATCGCGAGACGTTCGGCCTGATCGGCGGCATCGCCTGCAGGATCAACCGTGTCCTGGCTGACGCGGGCGACCTCATCAGGGTCCTGCGCGTTGGCCTCGGTGCTCATGGCGTGCTCCCTTCCTCCGCTCGATTGTCTCCCACATTCGACAGGGAGATCAGGGGCTCTAGTCCCTGGTGAGAATCGCGGCCATGGTCTCGGCCACGATCCCGGACCAAGCTGGGTCGGGCAGCCAGTGTGGCTCGCCCCGGCTCGCGCGTCCGACGTTCTCGATCATCGTGCGGTACGGATCGACCGGGGCAAAGTGCTCGACGCGCTCGCCGTCGCGGTCTAGCACGCGCAAGGCACTCGGCTGCAGGCACGACGTGTAGGCGTCGTTGCCGGTGAACTCCAGGACGCCGTGCGGACCTTCGATGACCAGGGTTTGCAGGGGAGCCTCAATGAAGGATCCGCGGACGTGGACGTCAATGCCGGCCATATCCAGGTGTGCGTCCGTGGTGAGATCTACACCGCGATCGGATCGTTCAATGTGCACGTGCCGCACCACGGCGGTCTCGGCTTTGGTGATCCAGGTGGCAGCGGTCATGGGGTAGCACCCGACATCGAGAAGTGCGCCCCCGCCGAGGTCGGGATCAAGGCGGTAGTTATCTGCTGCGACGCCGTCGATGGTGAACACTCCTGATACGGAAGTGACCGGGCCAATCGCATCGCTCGCCAACAGCGCGGCCGCCCGTGCGGTGCGCGGATGCCACAGGTTCCACGTCGCTTCCACGAGGAGCCCGCCGGTGTCCTCAGCCACGGCCCGCAACCGGCGGGTCTCCTGCGGATCGCGTGTGAGTGGCTTCTCGCAGAGCACGGTTTTGCCGGCTCGCAGTGCCGCTTCGGACCATGGCAGGTGGGCGTCGTTGGAAAGCGCGATGTAGACGGCGTCGATATCCGGATCGTCGATGACCGCGGCGTAGTCGTCCGCTGCGTAGCGCGCGGGGTGAAGTGCCGCAGCGCGGTCGCGGTCACGGGCGGCGACGACGTCGAGGCGGGCACCGTCTGCTGTGTGCAGGGCGGGCGCAATCGCCCTACGGGCAATCCACCCGGCACCCAGGAGTCCCCAGCGCGTCGCTGCTAATTCAGGCATGGGGTCACCCTAGGGGACTCGATCACGGCGAGGTGCTTGCCCTGAGGGACGAGCACCCCTAGTGTCCGTTCACGTGATGCTGCTGATGTTCGTCCTGTGGGGAGTCATCTTCCTCGGGATCTTCCGCCATTGGCGCTGGATACCGATCCTGGTGTTGGTGAACCTGGCTTACACCCTCTTCGTGCTCACCACCCACATGACCGACCCCATCCCACTCAACTTCTGAGGTGACCGTGTCCCAGCAGACAACGCTGTCCCAGCAGACCGCACCCTCGTGGATGCCACCCGAGCGCGCAGTGCTGCTGTCGCGCTTGCTCAACGTCGCGGCACTGTTCGCGCTCCTCGGTGTCCTGGCCGGATCACTGCAGCTTCAGTTCGGCGTGGGCGAGCAACCCTGTCCGCTGTGCATCGTCCAGCGGTCGGGCATGTTCGCCATCGCGGTCGGTCCGATGATGAACCTGCTGTGGGGTATTCGAGCACGTCATTACGCGCTGAGCATCCTGGGCGCAGTGGTGGGTGCCGCTGGGTCGACGCGGCAGATCCTGCTGCACATTGCCGATCCCAACGACCCCGGCTACGGACCAGCAGTTCTCGGGTGGCACTTATACACGTGGGCGCTCGTGACGTTCATCATCGCCATCGTGGGATGCGCCCTGCTGATCCTGTGGCAGACGCCGTACGAGGCTCACGATGAGGGCATCCTCCGCGAGCCCGGACCGCTGCGCCCGGTCGCGCTGTTCGCCTTCGTGTGGTTCGGTCTCGTTGCCATCATCTGGGTGGTCATCGATCTCGCCGCGGTTGGCCTGTCGGTCATTCCCGAATGTGGCCTGGGCGAATGCCCTGATGATCCGCCGGCGATCTCCGGACTCGGCAACATGGGTGGCTGGTGGGCCGTCCTGGCAGCCGGGGTCATCGCCGCCGTCATCGCGTGGTTCGTCGCACGTCGAGTGCAGGCGAAGGAACGCGCGCAGGCATAGCTGCTCACCAGGAGTTCAGCCGAGGGGTCGGCCTGCGCAGTTTGCCGCTCCGCTCAACCCACGACCTGCTGCGGACTGATGGCGATGTGCTCGGAGTACAGGGGTGGCAGCGGGTAGATCGCGTCCTGCAACTCAACAGCGCTGACACCCGCGGGCAACGCGTAGTACTGGAAGGCGCTCGGGATGTAGGGCGAGGCGGGGCTGCCCATGGTCGAACCGTAGGCTCCGATATCGAACATGCCCAGTGCGGTGCGGTAGTCCGGGGCCGTGAGCCAGACGAACGTGCCTCGCGTGGGATTGGTCAGCGTCTGGCCGGCGACATCTGCCGTGCGCGGATCCGAGATAAGCGCAAAGCGCGTCTGAGCGTAGGTGCGCGTGCACAGGGCGAAGGCCGTGTTGAGGGCGTTGACGTGCGATTGGTCGGCAGCGATGGAGAGCACGTTGCCGAACGGATCAACGTAGGCACAGGCGTTGCTCGACCCGGGCATTCGTCGGACGGTGCTTTCCAGCAGCTGACGTAACCGATCGTCGGGCGCCCGATAGTTGTCCAGTGTGACGGTGAATGCGCCGGGCGATGAGGCCTCGAAGGCCCGGATCACGGGGACCGCGGACGGGTAGGTGGCTGGATTGCGCAACTCGTCTGGCGACACGTCTTGGGCGCGTCGCGCGGCGCGGACGTCGTCGGCGGACGCGGAGTAGAGGTTGGCGCACTCGTCGTAGGTGCCCCTGGCGACCGATTGCCCCACGAAGGCCGCATCGGGGCCGCCCTCGTAGCCCCGCACCCCGTCGACCGCGAAATAGCCGAATCGACCACGCGCCCGTGAGCGCAGTGGTTCGGGAAGATCAGCAAACTGCCCGTCGAGCGCGTAGTTGATGCCGGAGAAGGTGTCGGGGGCAACGGTCCCGACGGCAACACCCACCTCCAGGAGCGAGGACGCGCACATGAGGCAGGGGTCGACGGTGGTGACCAGGGCGAGGGCTTCCGGGGGCGGCATCGCCGCGGTGGCTGACTGCGCGAGGTACCAGGACATCAATTGGCGTTCACCGTGCGCCGTGGGATCCCACACGAAGACACCCGCGTCCGGGTCGTCATCCGAGAGACGAGCGAATACCCGATTCGGCATGGTCTTGAGCACGCGGCCCGTGGCGGATTCCAGCAGGACACCGCCGATGCCGTAGGAGCCGGCGCGCGCTGCAGATGAGGCGGTCCAGAGGGCGAGGCTGGCGGCCTGCTCAGCGTCCGCGGCGGTGGAGGTGGTGACCGGACTCGGCACATCTCCCTCGGGGTCGCCGGAGCTGCAAGCCGCGACGACCGAGGCCGCACTCAGCCCCAGGGCGCCGCCTAGTAGTTGTCGTCTCGTGGTCAGTTGTCGTCTGGTCGTCATGACGCACTGCTCCCGGCATCGAAGTCCCGGGTGAACACGCTGTCGATACGGTCGATGGACGCCGGGTCAGTGATCAGAATCCCGAGTTCGCGTTCGGTCTGGACTGACTCGTCAAGGAACGGATTGACCGAACCGACGTAGGCGACACCCGTGGGCAAACCGGCATCGGCGACGATCGTCTTGGTGTGGATGTACATCACGCGCCCGTCACCGGAAGGGTCGGCGGTGTTCCAGCGGACTTCGGCGCCGCAGTCGGAGAGGCTCCGCAAGACCTCGTCGTTGATGCCGCCGTCGTTGCCCAGGACACGGATGGCTACTCCGCTGGTGCACGCGTTGAGCAAGGGCTGGAGCAATTGAGAGGGGAATGCGAAGGCCTGCACGTAGACGTCGAGGGTGGCGGTCGCGGAATCGATCAGGGCCGTTATCGCGGCCCGCGAATTGCCGACCGGCTCCAACGAGACCCCCGGCATCGTGCAACTCGGGGAATCGCAGGTGGCGTCGCTGGGGGACCAGACCAGTCGAGGAGAGTTGTTGGCGGGCCAAGGCGAATACGGTGGCCAGTCAGCGTCGAAGGTCCGCTGGATGAGCGAAACGTCCACCGGATTCGTGTCGAGTACGGCCATGCCCCTGGTCTCGCCTTCATCCGGATACGCCGGATCGATCCCGAAGTATCCGGGACCCAGATTGAAATCGCAGAGGAGAACCGATCCGCCATCGGTCTTGCCGTCGGCAATCAGCATCTTCCAATGGGAGAAGCTGAATTCCGGCCGGCTGAGTTGCGCATCCAGACCGAGATCTCGGAGCTCTTGCGCGTCCTGTGGGTTGCCGTTGGGTGAGGTGGGCGGGTAGATCGTCCCGGACAGCAGGATGCGCACCCGGACCCCGCGTTCCTGAGCTCCCTGGAGAGCCTCGACAAGAGCGTCAAAGCTGGGCTCGAATTGGTAGACCGCGATATCGAGAGTCTCCTGAGCTGAATCGATGTAGTCGATCACCGCCTGCACTCCGTCATCAGGCTGGATCATCGCCAGTACTGCGGAGGCATCGGGGCCTATGTCGAGTGGCTGTGGTGCACGGGAGGTGCCGCTGACGACCGGGTCTGACGCACAACCGCTCAGCGTCACCGCAGTCAGTAGACCAAGCAGGGCAGCGAATGCTACGGCGACAGTGCGCATGTCAGTTGGCCGACGGACTCGGTGACGCCTGCGACTCGGTGGCCGTCGACCAATCGGACTCGAAGTAGGCATGAGTCTCGTCGATGAGCGGGCGCCCCGTCACCACGATGCCCAACTCCAAGATGGCCTCGGGAGACTCATTGATGAAGGTGTTCTGGGACCCGAAGAAGGCCCGAGCCCCCTCGCCGGCCACGTCGGCGAACATGGTCTTGGTGTGCACGAACATCGGATCGGAAGTGATGCCGTCGTATATCGGGTCGAAGCGGATCTCGATACCCGAGGCACGAAGCCGCTGAACCATGTCGGCGGACTGTCCGTCTGAGTTGGCGATCATGCGGACGCGAACGCCGGCCTTGGCCCGTTCCTCGACCATCGTGATCAAGAATGCGTCGTCTTGGATGTATTCGGCGTAGATGTCGAGCGTCTTCTGTGCCCCGTTGACGAAGTCGGTGAGCACGGCGACGGAATTGCCGACCGGCCGGTACTCGATTCCGCTGGGACTCCACACCAGGCTCGCCCGCGTCGACTCCGGATACGGCGCATAGGGCGGCCAGTTGGCTTCGTAGTACGCCGCGATCGTGGCGACGTCCTGCGGATCGCGGTCGAAGACCGCCATGCCGCGCGAGCCAACGGGGCCGTACTGATTAGGCCCGAAGTACGACTCCTGCAGATTCCAGTCGGCAATCATCGCGACCGCTTCGGGCGTGCCGGCGTCGACGATGATCGTCTTCTCATGCCCATAGTGGAACTCGGGACGACTGAGTTCCACCTGGATGCCGCGTTGACGCAAGGTCTGCGCGACCTGGATCTGCTGGGCGTTGCCCTCCGGCGGATTGGCCTGCCCGACGAGCTGCCGCGAAATCGACACCCGTGCGGGCACGCCACGCTCGACCGCCCGTGCGAGGGCGTCGACAACCGGGGCGTAGTCCGCGTCGATTCGGTAGATCGAAACGTCAACGGAGGAGCGCGCGGAATCGATGAAGTCGACGATGGGCCCAATGCCGTCATTGGGCTGCACATTGGCCAGCGTCACCTTGTCCTGCGGCGTGGCCTGTGCGTTTGCCGGGGGCGTGTAGGACGCCGTGGGCATCTCAACGGAGGCATTGGGGTTTGGGGCCGAGGAGTTGCTACAGGCCGTCAGCAGAGCCAAGCCCACCAGGAGAGCTCCCGCCACACCCCCGAGTCGCGACATGGTGACTAGTTTACGCCGCGCTGGCTATCGCCGTGGTGCTCGGAGCGGGTCGATGCCCATGATGTGCTGGCCGAGACGCAGAACCTGCTCGTCGGTGAGGTCGTCGATATCCGCCCGCACATCCGCCACGATCCGCTGCGCAATGTCGCGGCGATGCTTCTCGAGGTAGGTCACCAGATGGTGGCTGGCATTCGCCTTGCCGGTGCCGTGACCGAGCAGGACGATCGCCGACGCGGGCGCCAGGGCCTTGGCCAGGGTGCGCCAGTAGACATCGCTGTCGTCGAGGTAGGTTCCGTCCACATTGCCGTGGTGGTGGAAGACGTTGTGGAAGCGCTTGCGCGGATCGTCGGCCACGACGTGCTCGGGGGCGCTGTGATCCGGCGAATCCAGGGCGTAGATCCGTGTCGAGTGGAAATCGACCGCCGCGATTGCAACCTTGCCGGTCAGGTCAATGGCGTCTGTGATGTCCTGCATGTCAGACCTCGTTTCCGGGAGCCTTGGGCTCAAAGCCCGCGTTCTTGAGCATGCGTCGCAGATCGACGATGGCCTGAACATCGATGTCTTTGTGGCGGGGCCTTTCGAATACCTCGGTCTCCCCGCCGAGGGTGACCCGGAACTTCCCGTCGTGGCGTTCCTCGACCTCGCCGGTGGCCTCCAACAAGGAGAGCACGTCCACCCAGCGGATATTGCCGCTGGTGGGGTGGGCGAAGATCACCGTGAGGGTGTCGAGGTGATGGTTGTTCAGATGGACAGGGAAGTCGTAGTTCTCGGAATGGGCCATGCGCGTACTCTGCCAGATCGGCCCGCGGGAATAGCGCCTAGGCTGGCCCGATGACACAGGGACGACGCGCGCTGGTGACGGGAGCTTCACGCGGGATTGGCGCGGCGATCGCACAGCGCCTGGCGGCAGACGGTTATCGCGTTGCGGTCCACTATCGGACCGATGAGGAGCTCGCCGTCCGGGTGCGCCAGGGACTACACGGCAGCGACCATGTGCTCGCTCGCGCCGATCTGCGTGATCCGGAAGCGACTCGGGCCATGGTGGACGAGATTGCCGAGGGTTGGGATGGGCTGGACGTCCTCGTCAACAACGCTGGCATCTTCGAGGCGCACCCCATTGATGAGACCGACTACGACGAGTGGCAACGACGCTGGAGTGAGGCGGTCGCCGTCAATCTGGTGGGCCCGGCCAACGTGACCTGGGCGGCGGTGCGGCATATGGGAGCGGGGGCCAGCATCGTCAATGTGGGGTCGCGCGGCGCCTTTCGCGGGGAGCCCCAGTGCCCCGCCTACGGAGCGACGAAGGCGGGAATTGCTGCTTTCGGTCAGTCGCTGGCCAAGGATCTGGGACGCCGAGGTATCGCTGTCACCACGGTGGCGCCCGGATTCGTGGACACGGAGATGGCTGCTGAGGCCCTCGCCGGCGATGGCGGTGCCGTGCGGCGGGCCGAGAGTCCCTTCGGCCGGATCGCCGAGCCGGAGGAGATCGCCGAGGCGGTGGCCTTCCTCGCCCGCCCGGAGGCCGCCTGGATGAGCGGCTCCATCCTCGATGCGAACGGTGCGTCGTACTTGCGGATGTAGGTGCGTCGTACTTGCGGATGTAGCGGGAATCCCACCGTCGCGGGACGGGCCTGGCCGAGAGGCAGCCTGGCCGACGAACTAGCGGCGTAGGAAATCACTGAGAAGGCGATTGAACGCCGCCGCGTGCTCGATCTGTGTCCAGTGCCCGCAGTGCCCGAAGACGTGCAACTCCGAAACGGGGATCAACTCGAGCAGACGCAGTGAGTTCGACATCGGAATGACTCGGTCCTCGCGTCCGTGAAAGATGATGGTCGGACTCTCGATTCTGGCGATGTCGTCCCTGTCGTGCGCCAGGGCGTCGACCCACTGCTGGCGAGGGGCAGGGAACATCGCCGAAAATGACTCCTGGAATCCGGGTTGGATACTCGCCCGGTACCTCAACTCCGCCAGTCCGTCGAGATCGTCGATCGGGGACGCGGTGAAGAGTTGAAGGAGTTCGCGCATCGCTTCCACGCTGGGCTCATAACCCCATACGGAGTCCAGCCCGGGAGTGATGTCAAAGGGAATTCCCACGGCTCCCATGAGGCCAAGCCGACGTACGCGTTGAGGGTGGTGGATCGCCAGCGACAGCGCCAAAGAACCGCCGAAGGAATTGCCCACCACGTGCGCACGGTCGATCTCGAGCGCATCAAGGACCCCGATCGCATGCGCTGTCCACGTCTCGAGGTCGTAGGAGGCCACGGACCTCTCGGTGTAGCCGAACCCCACCACGTCGGGCGCGACCACGCGGAAGTGCTCGGACAGGGCCGGGATTGTGAGGCGCCAGTTCGCCCACGCCGAGACACCGGGTCCGGATCCGTGGATCAGCAGGACCGTCCCACCGCCGGGGTCAACGACCGTGTCATGCACATTCGTGGCAATGTCAGCAGCGTCAATAGTGATGCCGAGTTCCGGCATGGCGTTTGTCAACGGTCATCACCATCCTTCACCGAACCCGGACCGGCCATCGTCGACTTCGACAACTTCTGCCCCTCTCCATCGGTCACAAGGTCATGGTGCACGTAGGTGGCCTGAACCACATTGTCGGCATCGACGAAGGGCGCGAGGTAGATCTGGGCGGCACTCGAGGTGAGCAGGTCCAACCCGCGGACGATGTGCGTGGTGCGCAGGTCGCGATCCTCCACCACCGAGACGAGCTGGTAGGAGGGGAGATCGTCGCGGCGCCACAGCACGAAATCACCCATCGCCTCATCCAAGGGGACGAGTGCGTCCCCGACTTCGATCATGGAGCCGCGGGGGACCTGCACCCGAAGGGTGTTCTCACCCGGCTTCCACTCGATCGCGCGGTCTCGGCAACCGGCCGAGCAACCCCCGATCGCCGGTCCGATCTGGGTGCGCCGACTGCACGTACACGCATAGGTCCGCAGACCATGGGCCCGTGCAGCGATGAGCTCAGAACGGTAGTGGTCCGTTCGGTGGCGCTGAGACCAGTGTGCTTCGAACTCGGCGACATCGTGCGGGCCGATCTGCCATTCGATCTCCATCGCACGCAACGTGGCGAAAACGTCCTCGACGTATTCACGGCGGTAGCGCGCGGCATCCGCGTCGTCGATGCGCAGCGCGAGCGGGGCGCCGAGTTCGCGGGCCAACTCCGCGGTGATGGCGAAGTTGCGCCGATTGCCCTCGTGGAGGAATCCGCTGGGGGTGGGCGCAAGTCGCAGCAGCACCCTCCCACCCTAGGCATACTGGCGAAGTCTCGGAACGGACCTTGTGCCCTGGAGGCTCCGTCGTCCCTCTCCTAACCTGGCCCCATGATCGACCTGCTGACTGACTTGCCGGACAACGTCGTGGGCTTCGAGGCCGTGGGCGAGGTGACTGCCGAGGACTACGCGCGGGTGCTCGACCCAGCCCTCACGGCGGCTATGCGCAAGCACGGCAAGATTCGCGTCCTCTATGTGCTCGGCGAGCGGTTCACCGGGTATTCCGGTGCCGCCATATTCGAGGACGCACTGGTCGGCACCGAGCACTGGAGACACTGGGAGCGCATCGGTGTCGTGTCTGACACCGACTGGGTCCGGCACACCGTTCATGCCTTCGCGTGGATGGTGCCCGCGCGCATCAAGGTGTTCTCCGACGCGCAGCGGGACGAGGCCATCTCCTGGGTGTGCGCCGACTGAACGACCCCTCGACGGTTGCGGTGAGAACGCGTTGAGGGGCCGACCCACCTGGGTCGACCCCTCAACGTTCGGTGTCCGAGGGGGGACTTGAACCCCCATGCCCCGCAAAGGGCACTAGCACCTCAAGCTAGCGCGTCTGCCAATTCCGCCACCCGGACCAGTGGGGCGGCGAACCGCCCTGCGGGAGGATAACAACACCGAACCGCGCTCCGGAAGGCAGGATAGGCCTATGTCGAACTCGAGCCCTGACCTCGCCGCCGATGCGGTGACGATCCTGCGTGATCTCATCCGCATCGACTCCACCAATGACGGTACCGACGGAACCGTCGGCGAGGCTGCGGCCGCCGAGTACGTGGAGTCGTTGCTGACCGAGGTGGGCTTGGACTGCGAGCGGTTCTCGACCACCTCGGGTCGGCGCCAGGGGGTCTATGCCCGGATATCCGGTCACGACTCCACCCGCCCTCCGCTGCTTCTGCACGGCCATCTCGACGTCGTACCAGCGCATCCGGCGGATTGGCGGGTGCCACCGTTCGCCGCCGAGGTGGAGGGCGACATGGTCTGGGGCCGCGGCGCCGTCGACATGAAGGACACCGACGCGATGATCCTCTCGCTCGCACGGCATTGGGCGCGTACCGGCGAGCGACCCGCCCGCGACCTGGTGATCCTCTTGCTTCCCGATGAGGAGGCCGGCGGTCGACACGGTTCCCATTGGCTGGTGGACAACCGCCCGGACATGTTCGCCGGTGTCGAGGAGGCCGTCGGCGAGGTGGGTGGTTTCTCGCTCACGGTGGCGGAGAACCGCCGGCTGTATCTCATCCAGACGGCTGAGAAGGGCATCGCCTGGATGCGCCTGATCGCGCAGGGGACGGCGGGGCACGGCTCGATGCTGAATGACGACAACGCGGTTACGGAGGTAGCCGAGGCGGTGTCCCGACTTGCTCGGCACGACTGGCCGGTGTGCTTGAGCCCGACCGCGGAGCGGATGGTGGCGGCCATCTCCGAGGCTTACGGCATCGACATCGACCTAGCCGACACCGTCGCGCTGCGTGATCAACTCGGTCCTCTCGCGCGCCTCATCGGTGCGGGCACCCGTCACGTCACCAACCCGACGATGTTAAATGCGGGCTACAAAGTCAACGTGATCCCCGGTGAGGCAACAGCAGGTGTCGATGGTCGGTTTGTCCCGGGGGCGGAGGATGAGTTCCTCGCCGAGGTGGATCGACTGATAGGTCCTCGGGTGCGCCGCGAATTCGAATCTCATGACGTGGCCATTGAGGCGCCGTACGACGTTCCCCTGGTCGAGGCGATGACGCAGGCGCTGGTGGCGGAGGATCCGGGAGCCATGGTGGCGCCGTACATCCTTTCGGCGGGGACCGACGCCAAAGCTTTCTCAAGACTGGGCATCCACGGTTACGGATTCTCGCCCCTGCAGTTGCCCACGGACCTCGATTTTGCCGCTCTCTTCCACGGGGTGGACGAACGTGTCCCGGTGGATGCCGTGACCTTCGGTGTCCGGGTTCTGGCGCGGTTCCTCGATGGGGCGTGAGGCCGCGGTGCGTGGGTCAGGCTGTTCGCGCGACCCGCATGACCTTGCGGCGGAGCCATACCTGCCGGCGACCATCGGGATAGATACGCGAGCGGGCGAGTTCCCAATGGCCGTATTCGGCGTACTCGGTCAGCACTGAGCGTGCCGTGTCACGGCTCGTACCGCGGGGGAGTGAGAATTGCCGGTACTCGTAGGTCGGGGCCATCGGTCTCCCTTCCCCCACCTACACGGCGGACACGTCGTCTAAAGCCGACCGTATCTCGTGCGGCAGGACCACACCATCGCTTCCGAGCAACCCACGCCACTGGTGAATCGTTCGCGCACTCACGACGGCGGCGCTCACGCCCGGTACGTCACGAATCCACGCGAGAGCCACCGAGGCAGGGGAAGTCGACAAGCCGTCGGCAGCCGCCAGAAGTCCTTCGAGCACCGGACGCCGCGGACCCTCGAGGAACGCGCGGATGGTCGAGCCGTGCGTCTCGGACGCACCCCGCGAATCCGGCGGAGTGCCGTGCCGGTATTTGCCGGTGAGAACGCCGTGGGCGAGTGGAGCCCCGGCGATGAAGCCCGCGTTCAGAGCCTGCGCGGCCGGGAGACGATCTCGGTCAGCGGCTCGGTCCAGGAGGGAATAGGCGGCACTGAGTGCCGCTACCGCCGCGCCCGGAGGGCCGCACTGGATGGCCCCGGCGAGCGCGACGTCCTGCCAGGTGCGAGGCATGCCGAGTCCCACGTAGTGCACGCGGCCGCTGGCCAAGGCCACCGAGGCGGCCGAGGCAATTTCGTGCCAGCCCGTGGACCAGGTATCAAGGGTCCACACATCAATGCTGTCAGTCCCGAGCGCGTCGAGGGCCGTGTCCAACTGAGTCAGCAAACTGCCGCGAGTCGCCGCCGACGACCTCAGGTGGAGCCGGAGCAGGCGCCGTCGACCGGGGTCGCGGAGGATGTGCGCCAACGGGGTGGGCTCGCTCTCGCGCGTGAGTATCGGAGGGGTGACCTGGACCAGGTCACCTCCGGCATCCACCAGGGCGTCCAGGGCCGTGATCAAGTCCTCGGGCTGACGCAGCATCGCGTCGGGCGCCAATCCGAGCCAGCCGACCTCGAGTCCTGAGCCACCCAAGCGTCGTCGCTGCACTCCCTCAACCTAGTGACCGCGGTGGGCAGATACCCTCGCAGGACACGCCCGGAAGGAGAGTCATGCGGCTAGGACTGAATCTCGGATATTGGGGTATGGGAAACGATGCCGACAACCTCGCGCTCGCGCGCGCTGCGGACGAGTCGGGATACAGCGTCGTGTGGGCAGCCGAGGCGTATGGCTCCGATGCCGCCACGGTGCTCACCTGGATCGCGGCACAAACCCAACACATCGACGTGGGCTCGGCGGTTTTCCAGATTCCCGGGCGTACGCCGGCCAACACCGCCATGACGGCAGCAACCTTGGACACGCTGTCCGGAGGTCGCTTCCGTTTGGGTCTGGGCGTCTCGGGGCCGCAGGTGTCCGAGGGCTGGCATGGTGTGCGCTTCGACAAGCCGCTGACGCGCACACGGGAGTACATCGACATCGTGCGCAAAGCGCTGCGCCGTGAACGCCTGTCCTACGAGGGCGAGTTCTTCACCCTGCCGTTGCCCGACGGACCGGGTAAGGCGCTCACTCTCACGGTGCATCCCGTGCGCGAGTACCTGCCGATCTATCTCGCTGCGGTTGGGCCGCGCAACCTCGAGTTGGCGGGCGAAATCGCGGATGGCTGGCTTGCCGTCTTCTATTCACCCGAGTACGCCGACGAACTCCTCGGCCACATCCGGACGGGACGCGAGCGCGCGGGCAAGACGCTCGAGGGATTCGACATCGTGCCCACGGTGCCCGTCGTGATGGGTGACGATCTCGACGCATGCGCGCAGCCCGTACGCGCCTACAGCGCCCTCTACGTCGGCGGGATGGGTTCGCGCGACAAGAACTTCTACAACGCCCTGGCTTCGCGCATGGGCTATGCGGAGGCCGCGGCGCAGGTGCAGGAGCTATACCTGTCTCGCGACTACGTCGGGGCGGCCGCGGCAATCCCCCGGGAGTTCATTGAGCGGACCTCCCTCATCGGCACCCCCGACCAGATCGTGGCGCGCCTGCGTGACTACGCGGCGGCCGGCGTAACCACCCTCACCGTGGCCATCTATGCCGGATCGCTGGAGGAGCGCCTCGCAACCGTCCGCGCAATGCCGGAACTCATGGCGGAGGCGGGCTTCCCGGTCGATCAACGGTGAGTTGGTTTGAAGCGGTCGTTCTCGGTGTCGTCCAAGGGCTGACCGAGTTCCTCCCTATTTCCTCCAGCGCCCACCTGCTGGTGATCTCGCGTCTGTTCGGGTGGGGTGACCCCGGTGCGGCGTTCACCGCGGTGAGTCAGATCGGCACGGAAACCGCCGTGCTCATCTACTTCCGCCATGACATCGCGCGCATCATTCGAGTCTGGTCCTCAAGCCTTGTCCATCGTGAGCGCCGCCGCGAACTCGACGCCCGGATGGGCTGGTACGTCATCCTGGGCACTATCCCCATCGCCGTACTCGGTCTGGTGTTTCAGAATCAGATCGAGACGGTGGCGCGCAACCTGTGGATCACGGCAGCCATGCTCGCGATCTTCGGTGTCATTCTCGGCGTCGCTGATGCGCTCGGGAGTCGGATCAAGCCCATCGACGACCTGCGCGCGCGCGATGCCGGGCTCTTTGGCATCGCCCAGGCTGCCGCGCTGATCCCGGGCGTGTCCCGATCGGGGGCCACGATCTCGATGGGACTCGCCCTCGGCTACACCCGCGAAGCCGCCACCCGGTATGCCTTCCTGCTGGCCATCCCCGCCGTGCTGGCATCCGGACTGTATGAGGCCACGAAGATCAGCAGCGATGCGAACGTGCAGTGGGGGCAGACCATTGTGGCCACCTTGATTGCGTTCGCCATTGGCTACCTGGTGATCGCTTGGCTCATCCGCTACCTGCAGACGAACTCCTTCCGGCCGTTCGTGTTCTACCGTCTCGGCCTCGCCGCGCTGATCGTGGTCCTGTTATCGACGGGAGTCATCACCGCCACCTAGCCCACCCAGCGCCGAGTGTGCTCTCCCGCGCACGATAGGCGCCGAATTCGCGCGCGCGAGTGCACACTCGC
>Ga0208004_1000183_pt1 | contig 24131 bp, 23 predicted proteins | sample DEB08_DNA_6_FD_184522 | JGI IMG/M metagenome (GOLD analysis project Ga0208004, IMG submission 184522) | Aqueous microbial communities from the Delaware River and Bay under freshwater to marine salinity gradient to study organic matter... | ecosystem: Environmental > Aquatic > Marine > Coastal ...
CGCGGAGTACGGCGGCAATGTCGAGGGCATTGCTCGGTTGCTGTTCTCGGAGTACCTCCTCGCGTTTGAGGTCGTTGCTGCCCTCCTCATTAGTGCCGCGCTGGGAGCGCTGGTGCTGGCCCATCGGGAGCGCTGGGCACCCAAGCGCACCCAGCGTGAAATCTCCGAGGAGCGGATCCGCGAGGGCATTCACCCGACCCCGCTCCCGGCTCCCGGTGTCTACGCGCGACACAACGCGGTCGACACCCCCGGTCTGCTGCCGGACGGCTCGGTGGCGGAGATCTCCGTCCCGGGTCCGCTGCGCGCCCGCGGCGATCTGCGGCCGGTGGACACCGCGGCGTTGGCCGAGACCATCGCCCTGTCCGAAGGCGAGAACGTCCTCGGACCTCAGGACCACCCCGTCGCCGATGACCCCGGCACGTCTCCTGGGGAGCCGAAGTGAGCCCTGACCACTACATCCTGCTGTCGGTCGTGCTCTTCACGATCGGCACGATTGGGGTTCTCGTCCGACGCAACGCCATCGTGGTGTTCATGTCGATCGAACTCATGCTCAACTCGGCCAACCTCGCCTTCGTGGCGTTTGCGCGAATGCACGGCAACCTCGACGGCCAGGTGATCGCCTTCTTCGTCATGGTGGTGGCCGCCGCTGAAGTCGTTGTCGGCCTCGCCATCATCGTGGCGCTCTACCGTTCTCGTCGGTCGGCCTCGATCGACGAGCCAAATCTGCTCAAGTACTGAACACCGCCCCGCGGGGCATGACGCAAGGACGTGACGTGACGAAGAAGGAGGCGCCGTGATCGGGACCGGCGCAGCCGTGATGACGGATACCGCACCCGTCGTCGCTCCCTTGGCGGAGGCGACGGGTGTGTTCTCCTACCTATGGCTGCTCATCGCCCTCCCCCTATTCGGAGCGGCCGTCCTGCTGCTCGGTGGACGTCGCACGAATCGTTGGGGTCACCTCCTGGGGTCGACCACCGTGGTCCTCGCGGCCGTCTACGCCGTGATCCTGCTGGTCAACCTCATGGCCCGTCCTGAGGATGACCGCGCAATCGGACAAACCCTCTTCGAGTGGGTCTTCGTCGGAGGGTTCACCGCTCCCGCGGCCTTGCAGCTCGACCAGTTGTCCATGGTGTTTGTCCTACTCATCACCATCGTCGGCTCGCTGATCCACATCTACTCAATCGGCTACATGGATCACGATCCTGACCGCCGCAAGTTCTTCGGGTTCCTCAACCTGTTCGTGGCGGCGATGCTGCTGCTCGTCCTCGCCGACAACTATCTCCTGCTGTACGTCGGCTGGGAGGGTGTTGGCCTCGCGTCCTATCTGCTGATCGGCTTCTGGCAGTGGAAGCCGAGCGCTGCCGCCGCGGCAAAGAAGGCCTTCGTGATGAACCGCGTGGGCGATGTGGGCCTCAGCCTCGCGATCATGCTCATCTTCATCACGTTCGGCACAGTCACCTTCGATGAGGTCTTCACCGAAGCTGGGCAGGCCAGCGAGAGCACCCTCACGTGGATCGGCCTGCTGCTCTTGCTGGCTGCAGCCGGCAAGTCGGCCCAGTTCCCGCTCCAGGCCTGGTTGCTCGATGCCATGGAAGGCCCGACCCCGGTCTCGGCCCTCATCCACGCTGCCACAATGGTGACCGCCGGTGTCTACCTCATCGTCCGCAGCAATGCGATCTACGACGGCACGATCTTCGCGCTCACTACCGTACTGGTCATCGGTGTCATCACGATGTTCCTCGGCGCGATCATCGCCAGCGCGAAGGACGACATCAAGAAGTCTCTCGCCGGATCCACGATGAGCCAGATCGGCTACATGGTGCTCGCCGCGGGCCTCGGTCCCGTGGGATATGTCTTCGCCATCTTCCACCTGCTGACGCACGGAGTTTTCAAGGCCAACCTCTTCCTCGGTGCCGGATCGGTTATCCACGCGATGAAGGACCAGCAGGACATGCGCCGCTATGGCGCCCTCCGTGCGGTCATGATCATCACGTTCCTCAGTTTTGCCTCGGCCACCCTGGCGATCATGGGCATCCCGCCGTTCTCCGGATTCTGGTCCAAGGACTCGATCATTCACGCGGCCTTTGAGGTCAGCCTGGTGGCGGGTATCAGTGGCATGCTGGCCGCCGGCCTCACCGGCTTCTACATGACTCGTATGTTCACCATGACGTTCCTCGGCAAGGCGCGCTGGGAGGACGACCAGCATCCGCACGAGTCCAAGCCGGTGATGACGATCCCGCTCATCATCTTGGGCATCGGGTCGGCCTTCACCGGCATGGCGCTGCTCTTCTGGGGCGACATCGTGAGCTGGCTTACGCCGGTCACCGGGCTGCAGGAAAACGAACTGCCGTTGCCGACCATTGCCTACGAGGGCATGACCCTGGCCCTGGTGCTTATCGGCGCTGGCTGGGCCTATGCGATGTACCGCCGCGATGTCCCCATCGAGGCCCCCCAAGATGTCAACATCCTCACGAAGGCGGCACGCAACAGCATGTACGACGACGCCATCAACGACGTGCTCGTCGTTCAGCCCACCTACAGCGTGTCCCGCGCGTTTGTCGGCCTGGATAACAAGGGCATTGACGGTGTCGTGAACGGCCTCGCCGCCCTTGTTGGCGGTACGGGCGCCAAGCTGCGTCGCTGGCAGACCGGTTTTGCCCGGTCCTACGCCCTGGCGATGGTCGGCGGCGCCGTCTTGGTGGTCGTGGTGCTCGCGGTGGTGAGGCTCCCATGACAACGATCCCCTGGTTGACCATCCTTATGGTCGTGCCGCTCGTCGGCAGCCTGCTCATGATCTTCCTGCCCCGTGGCAACGCTCGTCTCATCAAGCAGACGGCCCTGGTCTTCGCTCTGGCGACCCTCGTGCTCACCATCGCCATGGGCCTGCAGTTCGACGGACAGTCCACCGCGGCGTTCCAGTTCACCGAGAGCTACGCCTGGATCCCGGCCTTCGGAATTTCCTACAGCGTCGGCGTCGATGGAATCGGTCTCGTGCTGGTGGCGCTGGCGGCCACGCTGGTGCCCGTCGTCATCCTCGCCGGGTGGCGGGATGTGCCCGACGAGTCGGCCAAGGGCTACTTCGCGCTCCTGCTCGTCCTCGACACCCTCATGATCGGCGTCTTTGCCGCGACCGACGTCTTCTTGTTCTACGTGTTGTTCGAGGTCATGCTCATCCCGATCTATTTCCTGATCGGACGCTACGGCGGCGCCAACCGCGCCTACGCGGCAGTCAAGTTCCTCATCTACAGCCTCGTCGGTGGCCTGCTGATGCTTGCGGCCCTTATCGGGCTGTACGTCGTGTCGGCGAATGAGTTGGGCCAGGGGACGTTTGACTTCGCCACCTTGGTGGGCCTCGACATCGACCCGAACACCCAGAAGGTGCTCTTCCTCGGCTTCTTCATCGCCTTCGCGATCAAGGCACCCCTGTGGCCGTTCCACACCTGGCTTCCCGACGCTGCCAAGGAGTCCACCCCAGCCACCGCCGTGCTTCTCATCGGCGTACTCGACAAGGTCGGCACCTTCGGCATGATCCGATATTTGCTGCCGATCTTCCCGGCTGCCTCAGAGTTCTACGCGCCACTCATCATCGCGTTGGCCGTCATCGGCATCATCTACGGCGCGCTTGTTGCCCTCGGCCAGACCGATATGAAGCGACTCTTCGCCTACAGTTCGATGTCGCACTTCGGCTTCATCGCCCTCGGCATCTTCGTCTTCACCTCCTGGGGAGCGAGCGGCTCGACGATCTACATGCTCGCCCACGGACTGTCGACCGCGGCCCTGTTCCTTGCCGCCGGTTTCCTCATGTCGCGGTCCGGCGGTTCGAGTGCGATCGCGGCCTACGGCGGTGTCAACAAGAAGGCACCGATCCTTGCCGGCTTCCTGCTGTTCGGCACGATGTCGTCCCTCGCGCTGCCGGGCCTGGCAAGCTTCGTTGGTGAGTTCCTCGTGCTGCTCGGCACGTTCGCCCGATACATCGCGGTGGGTGTCATCGCCACCATTGGCATCGTGCTCACGGCCGCCTATGCGCTGCGGCTTTACCAGAAGGTGGCGACAGGTCCGGCGTCCCCAGCGGTGGAGGGAATCACCGATCTCAAGGGGCGCGAGGTCACCGCGCTTGCCCCGATCGTCCTGCTCACCATCGTGCTCGGTGTCTTCCCGGCGCCGGTGTTCAACGTCGTCAATCCTGCGGTTGAACGAACACTGGAGATCGTGGGAGTGACCGACCCACCCCCGGTGATCGGCGTGCAGGGGGGTGAGCAGTGAACACCGACATGTTGACCGCCCCTTCTGTGGACTACATGGCGATCCTGCCCCTCCTCATCGTTGCGGGGGCGGCCGTCATCGGCGTGATCGTCGAGACATTCGCACCGCGGGGTGCCCGCCGTACCATCCAGCTCTTCTTGGCCTTCGGATCACTAGTCGCGGCCTTCGTTGCGCTGGTGAGCGAAGCCGGTCTCCGTTCGCTCGAGGTTGAGGGCGCAATCGCCTTCGACGGGCCGGGCATGCTGCTCATGGGCCTCATCCTGCTCGCCTCTTTCGTTGCGGCCATGCTCATCGCGGAGCGGCAACTCGATCCTGCGGGTGACTCCTTCGCACCGAGGGCCTCGGCACTGCCGGGCTCGCGCGATGAGCGTGAACTCACGGCGCGGGGCTACCTCCAGACCGAGGTCTGGCCGCTGTTCCTCTTCGCCGTCCTGGGCATGATGCTGTTCGTCATTTCGAACAACCTGCTCATGATGTTCATCTCGCTCGAGGTCATGTCATTGCCGCTGTACCTGCTGGCCGGGATGGCGCGTCGCCGCCGCCTGCTATCGCAGGAGGCCGCGATGAAGTACTTCATCCTTGGTGCGTTCTCGTCCGCGTTCTTCCTCTTCGGCTCCGCTCTGGTCTACGGCTTCACCGGCAGCGTTGAGTTCGCGGCCATCTCCGACGCGCTCGCCGCCCAGCCCGGCCAGACCTATCTCGTCATCGGTGGCGTCGGACTCATTTCGGTCGGGCTGCTGTTCAAGATCGGCGCGGTGCCGTTCCACCAGTGGGTTCCGGACGTCTACCAGGGCTCGCCCTCGGCAGTGACCGCCTTCATGGCGGCCACCGTCAAGGTCGCAGCCTTCGGCGCGATCCTGCGGATCTTCTACGTCGCCTTCGGCGGCCTGCGCTGGGACTGGGAGATCCTGCTATGGATCATCGCCGGCCTCACGATGGTCGTGGGATCGATCGTGGCGGTGGTACAGACCGACATCAAGCGCATGATTGCGTACTCCTCGATCGCTCAGGCCGGCTTCATCCTCATGGGTGTGGCGTCCGCCACCCCGGAGGGCCTCGGCGCGTCGATCTTCTACCTCACCGCCTACGCCTTTACGACCCTCGGCATCTTCGCCGTGATCATGATCGTGCGGGACGGCAGCGGTGAGGCGGGTCGTCTGTCGCAGTGGGCGGGTCTGGGCCGGCGATCCCCTGTTGTCGGTGCCGCCTTCGCCATCTTCATGCTGTCGCTCGCAGGCATCCCGCTGACGAGTGGCTTCATCGCGAAGTTCGCGGTTTTCTCCTCGGCCCTCGCGGTCGACCAGGTGATCCCGGTGATCATCGCGGTGATCTCCAGCGTCATTGCCGCCTTCTTCTATGGCCGTGTCATCGTCATCATGTACTTCCGGGAACCGGAGTCTGATGGCGCGACCGTCACCGTCCCGTCGGCGTTCACAACCCTCGCCCTGGCCATTTCGGTGGCCGTGACAGTCCTCCTCGGCGTCCTGCCGCAACCGGTCCTCGACTTGATCGAGCAGGCCGGGGTCTTCATCCGATAGTCGAATGACATGACCATGTCCTCGGGCCGGCTACCCGACCTCGGTGTACTGGACCCGGCCCTTGCCCTGCGACTCACGGAGGGCATGGAACGTGTGGAAGTGGGGCTGTTGGATGCGGTTCGCAGTGACTACCCCTTCGTGACCGAGGCCTCGCGCTACCTCGTCGAGGCTGGTGGCAAGCGGTTCCGGCCACTTCTGGTGCTCCTGGCGGCGGAGTTCGGTGACCCTGAGGCACCCGGTGTGGTGCCGTCGGCCGTGGTCGCTGAGCTGACGCACCTGGCAACGCTCTACCACGATGACGTCATGGATGAGGCGGACCTACGGCGCGGTGCCGCCTCGGCCAACGCGCGATGGGACAACAGCGTCGCGATCCTCACGGGCGACTTCCTCTTCGCTAAGTCGTCGGGCATCCTGGCCGATCTCGGGCCCGAGGCGGTGCGCATTCAAGCGCATACCTTCGAGCGTCTGTGCACCGGTCAGATTCGCGAGACCATCGGTCCTGAGGACGGGCTTGATCCGGTGGAGCACCACATCCAGGTCATCGCGGACAAGACCGCCTCACTTATCGCGACATCGGGCCGCTACGGGTCCCTCATGGCGGGTTGTGATGCCACGACGATCGAACTTCTGACGAATTTCGGCGAGCGCATCGGGATTGCCTTCCAGCTCGCCGATGACATCGTCGACATCACCAGCGACTCGCGGGATTCCGGCAAGGTTCCGGGCACCGACCTGCGTGAGGGGGTTCCCACCCTCGCGGCCCTGATTGCCCTGTCCGGTGATCTCGATCCGCGCCTGCGGGATCTGCTGACTCGTTCGCTGCCCGATGACATCGAGCATGCCGAGGCCCTGGCGCTGTTGCGTGGCCATGAGGCACTGGCGCAGGCCAGAGCTGAAGCTCGCCGCTGGGCTGATCTGGCCCGCGAGTCACTCGATCCCCTGCCACCCATTCCGGCACGTGACGCTCTCGCCGTTCTCTGTGACTACGTGGTGACGCGAACCGGCTAGAGCCCCATGAGTCGGGCGGAGAGATCGGTCATCACTTCGGTGGCCCCGCCACCGATCCCGAGCACGCGAGCATCGCGGTAGTGGCGCTCCACCTCGCTCTCCCGCATGTAGCCCATTCCGCCGTGCAACTGAACCGCTTGGTCAACGACGTACATGCAGGCGTCGACAGCGGTCTTCTTGGCGTAGACCGCTTCAAGGGTCACCGGTTCGCCAGCCGCGTGCCGTGCGGCGATGTCCCGTGTGTAGGTCCGTGCCACGGCAGTCTGGCGCTGCATCTCCACCAGGGTGTGGCGCACCACCTGTCGGGTGATGAGTGGGCGACCGAAGGTGGCGCGATCACGGGCCCACTGCACGGTGAGATCGAGGGCTCGCTGCGCTGTCGAATACGCCGTCGCGGCGATGCTGATGCGTTCGGAGACAAAGTGCCGTGCCAAAGAAGCGAAGCCTTCGCCCGGTGCGATGAGGTGGTCTGCGCCCACCGGAACGTTGTCGAAGCTCAACTCGGCCGTGTCGCTGCAGAGCCAGCCCATCTTGGCCAGCGGGCGAGGCGTGGCGTAGCCGGGTGCGGTCGGATCGAGCAGGGCCAACGAGATGCCCGCGGCGCCCTCGGCCCCGGTGCGTACGGCGGCGACGACGGTGTCAGCGCGGACCCCCGAGGTGATGTAGGTCTTCGATCCTGTGACGCACCAGGACCCGTCATCTTGCTGGGTGGCGCGCGTGCGGAGGTGGGCGACATCTGAGCCACCGTCCGGCTCCGTGACACCGAGGGCGATGATGTGCTCCCCGCGGAGCACCGGGCCGATGATCGCGTCAATGAGATAGTCGGCGCCGGCGGTATCGCCGCGCTCGCGCCGCCGCGTGGCTTCATCCACGACATGGGGCAGTGCAATGCCGTGGCTGAAGAGACCGGAGATCACGCCGCCGCTCGCGCCGTTCTCGAGGAGCGCCTCCGTCATGACGACGACGTCGATCAGATCCCCGCCCGATCCGCCAACGTCGGCGGGAAACCCGATGCCTAGGAGGCCCCCTTGCGCGGCCGCTCGGTGCAGGGATCGAGGGAGTTGACCCTCCTCCTCCCAACGCGCCAGGTGGGGCGCGACATCGCGCTGGGTGAAGTCTGCGACGAGGTGACGCAGGGCTCGGCGCTCGTCCGTCTGGTAGGGATCGAAGGTCACGTCGCGAGTCTAGGGCTGCGGCAATGTCCCCGGTCGGAGGCGAAATCGGGCCGCCGTCTCGTCGATTCCCCCCGACACGAGACGACGGCCCGAAGCCGTTCCGCCACCCCCTCGACTGGCAGACAAGACATGTCTAGTGGTTGACAGGCCCTTTTGGGGGTCGTCCGGGAGGCTATGGCCCGGCTATGACCGTTTTGTGCCCACAGCCTCCTCCGCCGAGTGTGCACGGGCGCGCACGCTCTGGGCGATTTTCATGCGCGGGAGTGCACACTCGGCGAGAGTATGCGGCGGGAGGTGAGGGGAGTGGCCGAGAGCAAGGGGCGACGCAGCGGCGATAGGCACGCTCCCGACGCGGCCCCGCTGCTGTCCTTCCTCGCGACCCTGCGGGACTTCCCCGACGGGGACACCGTCGCCTACGCCATGGTCCGCGGACTCCTCGCCCCGTACAGCGCGGAGGCGGCGTTGATCTACTCCGTGCGTGCCGACGGAACAACCTTGGATCTGGTCGGCTCTCACGGAGTCGGGCCCCGCGAGACGCGCGTCTACCAAGCCGTGACGGCACCTATGCACCTACCAGGAGCTGAGACCTTCCGCACCGGGGTCGAGAAGTTCATGTCGGCGGAGCAGGTGGCCGATGAGTACCCGCTCGCCGCACCGTTCTTCCGCGGATTGGCGCCGCGCGGTGACATCGGGTTCGTGCCCATCATCCACCGCGGTACCCCCATCGGCTTCCTCGTGCTCACCTTCACCGAAAGCGTCGACCGGACCTGGCAACTTCGAGCCGTGCTCGACGCGATGTGCGACGCCACGTCGCTGTGGGTCATTGCCGACGCGCAGCGCAACGGGGAGGCGCGCGCCTTGGCGACCGATGCGCCGCCGCTGGAATTCACCCCGCGGCAACGGGAGATCCTCGTCCGTATGCGTGAAGGGCGCTCCACACGGGAGATTGCCTCGGCCCTGGGCTATTCGCAGGCCACCATCAAGGCCGACGTGGCCAACCTGAGTGAACTCCTCGGGGCCAAGGGTCGGGCGGATCTGCTCGTGAAGGCCAAGCGGGCGGGGCTCTAGCGACGCTTGCTAGGTCGGCTCGGCAACCTCAAGAGCGTCGAGGGCCGAGGGGCGTCGCGAGTGACGTACGGCGTCGTACGAGAAAACCGCGAGCGCGGTCCAAATGAGCACGAATCCCACCCATTCGAAGGTGGTCACGCTGTCCCCGAAGAGGGTGATGCCCATGATGAAAATGATCGACGGGGTGAGGTACTGCAGGATGCCGATGGTCGCGAGCGGGAGGCGATTGGCGGCGGCAGCGTAGGCCATGAGCGGGATGGCGGTCACCGGACCGAGTAGGGCGAGCAGGGTGCCGAGGCCCCAGCCGTGGGTGGCGATCGCCGTGCCTCCGTTGACCTGGAAGTAGCCGAGCACCACTCCCGCGACGGGGAGCAGCAGAAGCGTCTCCACCGTGAGTCCGGGCAGGGCGCCAGCACCGGCCATTTTCTTCATCAGCCCGTAGGTGCCGAAGCTGAAGGCGAGGGTCAAGCCGATCCACGGAGCGGCACCCTGGGCCACCCCGATGACGAGGACACCCACGGCCGCGATGGCGACGGCCGACCACTGCGGGCTTCGCAGGCGTTCGCGCAGGACGACGACACCCATGGCGACGGTCACCAGCGGATTGATGAAGTAGCCGAGGGCGGACTCCACGACCTGATTGGTGGACACCGAGTAGACGTAGGTGGTCCAGTTGATCGCGATGGCGACCGACGCGGTGCCCAGGAATGCGAGTTGACGGGGAGACCGTAGGAGGGACCCGACCAAGCGCCAATCCCCGAAAATTGCGATAAGGATGAGGCAGAAGACCAGTGACCACGCGATGCGGTAGGACACGACCTCGATCGGATTGACCTCGTCGAAGAGGGAGAAGTAGAGCGGGAAAGTGCCCCACAGTCCATAGGCGAGGAGGCCGAAGAGGAGCCCGGTGGTGAGCTCCGATCGCGGCGCTTTCGTCAGTTGACCGTCCACGTGTCCTTGCCCCGGAGGAGCGCCTGAAGGTCAGGTTGTTCGGTCCCCTTCGCCGCCTCTACCTGCTCTCGAACCAGTCGGTCGTACGACGGTCGCACAACGTCACGGAACACGCCCACGGGCGTGTCGGCGAGGGAGTGCACGTCGGCGAGCCGGGACAGGGCGAAGGCAAGTCCGGGATCCTCGGCGTGCGAGTCGAAAACGATGATGTCGGACTCATCGACGTCGGCGGCCTCAGCGACCGTGATGTGGCCACCCTTGCCACGAACGACCACGTGCTCCCCGTCCGCTCCGAAGCGAATCTGCTCGCCGTCCACAAGCCGAATCAGCATGTCATCGCGGGTATCGACATCCTTGAGTGGCGCCCAGGCTCCGTCGTTGAAGATGTTGCAGTTCTGCAGGATCTCGACCAGAGCGGTGCCTTCGTGCGCGGCGGCCCGGCGCAGCGTCTCGGTGAGATGCTGCCGATCGGAATCAATCGTGCGGGCGACGAAGGAGGCCTCAGCGCCGAGCGCAATCGATACCGGATTGAAGGAGTAGTCCAGTGAGCCCATGGGGGTGGACTTGGTGATCTTGCCGGTCTCCGAGGTGGGGGAATACTGACCCTTGGTCAGGCCGTAAATCCGATTGTTGAACAGCAGGATTTTCAGATTGACGTTGCGACGCAGGGCATGGATGAGGTGGTTGCCTCCGATGGACAGAGCGTCGCCGTCACCGGTCACGACCCACACCGAGAGGTCCGGACGCGTGACGGCGACGCCGGTGGCGATCGCCGGAGCGCGGCCATGGATCGAATGCATGCCGTAGGTATTCATGTAGTACGGGAAGCGTGAGGAGCAGCCGATTCCGGAGATGAAGACGATGTTCTCCTTGCGCAGTCCCAACTCGGGGAGGAATCCCTGGACGGCGGCGAGGATGGCGTAGTCACCGCAGCCGGGGCACCAGCGCACCTCCTGATCGGTCTTGAAGGACTTTGCGGTCTGCTTCTCGTCGGTGCGCGGAACGCCGGCGAGACCGGGCATGGGGAGGTCAGTAGCAGTCACAGGTCCTCACAGGTTCGAAATGACGTCGGTGATGGCACTCGCGAGTTCTTCCGAGGTGAAGGGCAGGCCTCGTACCTGGTTGTAGCCGATGGCATCGACGAGGTAGCGACCGCGGATAAGGAAGGCGAGTTGGCCGAGGTTCATCTCCGGGACGATGACGCGATCGTAGGAGTGGAGGATCTCGCCAAGATTGGCCGGGAAGGGATTCAGGTGGCGAAGGTGGGCTTGGGCCACGTCGAGACCCTCGGCGCGGACCGCGCGGCACGCGGCCCCGATAGGTCCGTAGGTCGATCCCCAACCCAGGATGAGCACGCGTGCCTGTCCGGAGGGATCCTCGACCTCCACCGGGGGGATCGTCGCGGCGATGGCGTCGACCTTGGCCTGGCGTAGCCGCACCATGTGATCGTGGTTCTCCGGGTCGTAGGAGATGTCACCGCTACCGTCGGCCTTCTCCAATCCACCGATGCGGTGCTCGAGGCCGGGTGTGCCGGGCACCGCCCAGGGCCGGGCGAGCGTCTCAGGATCGCGAAGGTAAGGCCAGAACTCCCCATCGTGATTGGGCTCCGTGGCGAAGTTCGGATCGATCGACGGCAGTTCGTTGACGTCGGGCACACGCCAGGGCTCGGAGCCGTTGGCTAGGTATCCATCGGACAGCAGGAAGACCGGGGTGCGGTAGACGATGGCGATGCGTGCCGCCTCGAGTGCGGCGTCGAAGCAGTCCCCTGGGGAGCGCGGAGCGACGATGGGAACCGGTGCCTCGCCGTTGCGCCCGAACATCGCCTGCAAGAGATCGGCCTGTTCGGTCTTCGTGGGAAGTCCTGTCGAGGGTCCGCCGCGCTGCACGTCGACAACGACGAGCGGCAACTCCAGGGAAACGGCCAGGCCAATCGTCTCGGACTTCAGTGCGACCCCCGGCCCCGAAGTCGTCGTGACACCGAGGGATCCGGCGTACGACGCACCCAGGGCAGCGGTGACGCCGGCGATCTCGTCCTCGGCCTGCACCGTCACGACACCGAAGTCCTTGTGCTTGCTCAACTCATGGAGGATGTCCGATGCCGGGGTGATCGGGTAGGAGCCCAGGAAGAGGGGCAGACCCGACTGCCGAGAAGCCGCGATCAGGCCGTAGGCAAGGGCCGGGTTGCCGGTGATGTTGCGGTAGGTGCCCGGCAGCATGGGGGCGGGCTTCACCTCGTAGCGCACCGAGAAACTCTCGGTCGTCTCACCGAAGGACCAGCCTGCCTCAAAAGCAGCGATATTGGCGGCCATGATGTCGGGCTTCTTCGCGAACTTGGTGCGTAGGAATTCCAAGGTGCCCTCGGTGGGCCGGCTGTAGAGCCAGCAGAGCAGACCGAGCGCGAACATGTTCTTCGCCCGCTCGGCCTCCTTCTTCGATACGTCGCAGTCGGCAAGGGCCTCGAGCGTCATCGATGTGAGAGCGATGTCGTGCACGGCGTACTGCTCGAGGGAGCCATCCTCCAGCGGATTGGCGTGGTAGCCGACCTTCTCCAGGTTGCGCTTGGTGAACTCGTCGGTGTTGATGATGAGGTCCGAGCCGGGTCGGAGGTCCTTGAGGTTGGCCTTGAGCGCGGCGGGGTTCATGGCAACAAGGACGTCGGGTCGATCGCCAGGCGTCATGATGTCGTGATCGGCGAAGTGCAGTTGGAAGGCAGAGACACCGGGGAGCGTTCCCGCGGGAGCGCGGATCTCCGCGGGGAAGTCCGGCAGGGTCGACAGATCATTGCCGAGACCTGCTGTCTCGGAAGTGAAGCGGTCGCCGGTGAGTTGCATGCCGTCACCCGAGTCACCGGCAAATCGGATGACTACGTGGCCAAGGGGAACGACAGTCTTGGCAGTCGATGTCACGCGCACCTCTTCGCTCGATATGGGCCGCCCGGCCAGCCTATGGGCCGTCCCCCATTGTCCACCCGAGCCGCTGAATTGTCCGTTCAGGTCCCCCTGGCAGGAACGCCGTTAATCTTCGGGGGTGGAGTACGTCGTGACCAGTGACCCGGGAGTGCGCGTGCACGTCCGGGATCTCGGCCTGGCCTGCTGCGCTGTGGAGTTCACCGCCGCCGTGGCGCGCGGCCTGCTGACCCCGGCTCAGGACACCGACGAGCCAGCCCGGGCCCACGTACTGGTGGTCTCCGGGACGGTGACCGATGCCCTCCACGACGACATTCGAGCCACCTGGGAGGCCATTCCGGAGCCGCGGTTCGCGGTGGCCTTCGGCGCCTGTGCGACCTCTGGTGGGCCGTACTGGGATTCCTACGCCGTCACCTCGGGAATCGGCGACGTGCTGCCGGCCGAGCACTATGTGCCCGGGTGCCCACCGCGCCCTGAGGCTCTCGTGGCCGCGCTCGTCGAATCGGTGGCCCTCCGATGACCGCCCCGAACCCTGCGCCCCCGGGGGCGCAACTCGGCGACTGGGTCGCTGGCGTGACGGAACTGGTGGACGCGGGCTTCGACTATCTGGATCTGCTGACGGTGGTGGATTGGCCCGATGCGGGAGAGTTCGAGGTGGTGATTCACCTCGTGAACGGTGACGCACAGGGTGTCTTCGCGCACACGCGGATCGATCGAGAGGCGCCGGTCTTGGACAGCCTGGTGGGGATCCTCCCCGCGGCGAACTGGCATGAACGCGAACTGGCGGAGATGTTCGGGGTGACCATGACCGGGCACCCGGAGCCGACGCGCCTCCTCCTCGCTGACAGTCCGGTCGCGCATCCGCTCCGCAAGGACGTCCCGCTGCCGAGGAGGCAGGACCGTCCCTGGCCCGGCGCCAAACCTGAGCCCGGCCGGCGTAGTCGCCGCACGCCACGTCCCCACGGGGCGCCGGACCAGCCCGACAGGGACGGCTGATGCAGAACACCCACGGGGCCATTGCCCTCGATGCGTCCGCCTGCACCTCCTGCATGTTGTGCGTGCGGGAGTGCCCGGACTGGTGCATCGAGATTGACAGTCACACGGTTGAGGTAACCGAGCCGGGGGCGCGCCGACCACGAAGTGTCGCTGTGCTCGACCGATTCACCATCGACTGGGGTCTGTGCATGTATTGCGGGATCTGCGTCGAGGTCTGCCCCTTCGACGCGCTGAGGTGGACCGGGGATACCGACTACTCCGCGGCCGAGGTGGATGACCTGCGGCACGGCGTGGAGCGGCTTGAGCAATTCGGGACCAGTTCGGACTAGGTCGATCTGCTCGGTCCGGGAGCCCACCTGTGCCACCATGGGCGCGTGCGGCCGTGGTCGCACGGATCGGGGGGATCCATGGGGGAGTCAACACGGCCAGGTACGGCCGATCTTGCGGCCGCGCGTATCGCGGTGCTCGGCCCCGTACGCAATCGTGAAGCGCTCGATGCCGCGACCCGAGTGCTCGCCGAGGCGGGTTTCGGCGTAGAACTGGTGGAGTCGTTATCGCCCCGAGACGCCGTCGGGTTCGATCTGGTCCTGCACGACCCTGACCCCGCTCCCGAGGCTTTGTCGATCGAGGATGTCCACATCGGGCGCCTGCATATCGACGGTGCCCGCAAGCGGGTATTCGTGGACCGCCTTCCGGTGCCAATGTCGGCCAGGGAGTACGCCCTGCTGCGTGAGCTTGCGGCGCATCCCGATGTCGTGTTCTCGCGCGCCGAGCTCCTTCGTTCCGTGTGGGGTTCCACGTGGCGCACGGAGGGCTCGGTGACGGAGTACATCCGGCGACTGCGCATCCTGCTCGAGCCCACGGGGATCGGAGAGTGCATCGCTACCCGCAAGGGGTTCGGCTACAGCTTCGATCCTGAGCCGGCGATGGCGGGCGGCTAGGAGCGCCGCGCCGCCAAGCCCAGCGCAGCAGCCGCGGCGGCGGCTCCGGCAACCGCGGCTCCCGCGATCGTGCGCTGGCGTCGCACCGTGGGTTCAATATCGGCGTACGGCGTCGTGCTGAAGGACACCATCTCGTAGCGGGTGCGGTAGCGATCACCAAGGACGCGGTGCAGCATTTGCTCGGCCCGGTGCGTGGCCTTGTACACCGGCGAATTCACGGAGTCCCGCATCTCAATGAAGTTGTGCAGGGCGAGGTCGGCGATGGCGTCCCCTTGCGGCTTTCGCACCCGGGCGTACTCGGCGAGGGTCGGCGCCCAGGAGCCGAGATGCAGGTCCCACTGGCGCATGAGCTCAACACAGTCCTCGAAGCCCGCATTTGCACCCTGGCCGTAGAAGGGGCAGATCGCGTGGGCGGCATCACCGATGAGCCCCACCGTCCCGGAGTTCCACGGTTGGCAGCGGACGGTGAGGAGCGACCCGACCGGATTCAGTCGGTAGTCCTCTTCGAGGTCCGGCATGAGTTCGGAGGCGTCGGGATAGTTGTCGTCGAAGTAGCGTCGCGCCTGCTCCGGTGTCGCAATCTCCTCGAAGGAGCCCGGTCCGGTTCGCGGCCAGAAGAGCGTTGCGGTGAAAGTTTTGTCCAGATTTGGAAGCGCGATCATCATCGAGGCCCCGCGCGGCCAGATATGCAGGGCGCTGGGATCCATCGCGTAGTCGCCGTCGACCGGTGGGATCGTGAGCTCCTTGTAACTGTGGCTGAGGTAGTCCTGGGAGTAGTCGAAACCGACCGTGGACTGCAGCGCTCGGCGCACGACACTGAAGGCGCCATCGGCCCCGATGATGGCGGCGGCGCTGATTTCGCGCGTGGACTCCCCACTCGTGAACGCCAACGTGGAGGTCGGCAGATCAAGACGAGCGAGCCGATGGTCGAAGTGGAGAGAGACGCTCGGTTCCGCCTCCGCGGCATCGAGGAGGACGGCGTTCAACTCGCCGCGGCTGATGGACTGGATACTGCGCGCGCCATCCGCGCTGTATTGCTGGAATTCGGTCGCGCCTTCGGCATCGTGAATCATGCGGCCATGCATCGGCAGGCCACGTTGAAGGGCAACGTCCTCAAGCCCAACCTCGCGCAATGCTGTCAGTCCTCGTGTCGAGATGGCGAGGTTGATGCTTCTGCCCCGCTCGGCTCCGGTGAGGCGCGGATCGGCTCGACGTTCGTATACCTCCACGCTCACGCCGCGGCGGCCGAGCATGGCCGCGAGCAGCGAGCCCGTGAGCCCAGCTCCGACGATGACGACGCGATCACTCATGGTGTCCTCCGTTGCTGGGATGGAGTGCGAGGAAGCGGGCGGCGTTGCCGCCGAGAATGGCCGTGCGTTCAGTGTCGTCGAGGAAGTCCGATGTGCGTACGACGTTGCCGACGGGGCGTTCGCCGAGCGGATAGGGGTAATCCGATCCGAGCATGACGTGCTCAGCGCCCAGGGTGTCGACGAGCAGTCGCAGGGCGGCAGGTTCGAAGACCACCGAGTCCACGCTGAAGCGGTCGAGGTACTCGCCAGGGGGGTGTTCGGAGACCCCGATGACGTCGGGTCGCTGCCGCCAGGCGTTGTCGAAGCGTCCGAGCCAGAAGGCGAAGGATCCACCGCCGTGGGCGAAGCACAGTCGCAGCGACGGGTCGACGCGATCGAACACACCGCCAAGAATCATGGCCAGGATGGTGAGGTGTGTTTCAGCCGGCATACCGACCAGCCATTCGGCCATCCAGCGGGAGATGCGTGGGGAAGGGGTCATGTCCCACGGGTGGACGAATACCGGAGCCCCCACGGCAGCGCAGTGCTGAAGGAACTCCACCGTGCCGGGATCGTCGAGATCGCGGTCGCCGACGTGGTTGCCGATTTCCACGCCGCGATGCCCGGCGGCGAGGCAGCGGTCGAGTTCGGCACAGGCGGCGTCGACATCCTGGAGCGGCACCTGACAAAAGGGGATGAGTCGATCAGGCAGGGGATCGCAGATCTCCAAGGCGAGATCATTGAAGACGCGGGCGATCGCGGCCGCCTCGGCGGGCGGTCGGTCGTATGAGAAGAACACGGGGGTCGGTGAGACCACCTGGATATCGACACCGTCAGCGTCCATATCCGCGGCGCGCACCTCAGGATCCCAGCACTGATCGTTGATGCGTCGGAACTCACGGTCGCCCACCATGATCATGGCGTCGCGCTCAGACTCCAGACGAAGCCACGGCCAGGGGCCGGGGGCGCCGGTGACCTCGGCGAGGTCGGGCCAACCACGCGGGACGTCGTGAGAGTGGACGTCGATAACGGGCATGGGGCAGATCAGCCCTTGCCGGGGTGCAGGTGTCCGCACGCGGTGCAGGTGCGGGCAGATTCGTCGCTGTAGAAGGCCTCAAAAATTGGGGGGAGATCCGCGGCGATATCCGTCACCTGCAGCTCAACCTCGTGCACGAGGCCGCCACATTCGGGGCAGTACCACTGGAACTTCTCCAGGGTCCCGATCTCGCGAGGTCGCTCGAAGACCAAGCCGATGGAGCCGGCCTCGGGTCGCTGGGGGGAGTGCGGCATGTTGCGGGGCAGGACCCACATCTCGCCCTCGCGGATGTCCACGCGGTCGGGACCGTTCGGCGTCATGAGGTTGACATGCATGTTGCCCTTGACCTGGTAGAAGACCTCCTCGTAGGGGTCGACGTGGAAGTCGGTGCGCTGGTTGGGGCCTCCCACCACCATGACGATGAAGTCCTCGTGGCCGGGGAACATCTCCTTGTTGGCTACCGGCGGCTTGAGGTTCGGACCGTTCTCGGTCACCCACGCATCGAAGTTGAGGGTCTTGGTCAGATCGGACATGTCACTCCTTCTCGCGTGCGCCGCGGTGGGCGACGGCCTGGATCTCAATGAGCAGATGAGGATGGGGCAGTTCACGGACCGCGACCGTCGTGCGGGTGGGGCCGGCGAAGTCGAAGAACTCGCCGTACACCTCGTTGTAGCCGGGGAAGTCAGCCATGTCGACGAGGTACGACGTGACCTGGACGAGGTCGTCGATGTCCGCATTGACCGAGCGCAGGATGTCGCGGATGTTCTCGATGACGGCCCGCGTCTGCGCGCGGATGTCGAGAGTCACGGAGCCGTCGTCGCCCACGTCGACACCCACGAACGTGTCGTCGGCTCGGCGGCTACTGGTGCCGGAGACCCAGATGAGGTCGCCTACGACCTTGACGTGGGGGTAGGCCCCTCGCGGGGTTGCTTTGCCCTGCACCACCTTGGCCGTGCCACCACCCGGTGCCGTCAAGTCCGTCATGCCGCCATTCTGCCGGGGTAGCGAGTCTCCCGCTCTCGGTTTCCGACCGTCATCGGTGCTTTCTCGCTTGTGGAACCCACGACAACGGTCGGAAACCTCAGCGCGCGAGCGCGAGGGCGTCGGCGAGTGCCTGCTGTCGCAGGAGCGACACGGTGCTCGACGGATCGAGGATCCGGTAGTGGTCATCTCCGGGCAAGATAGCCAACTCGACATCGATGCCGTGATCGTCGAGGTGGTCGCGGATGCATTCGCTCTGCGACATGGGAACGTCGGTGTCGGCGTCTCCATGAAGGATGAGGCGGCGTCCCGGATCCGGGGTGAGGTGCGCGGGGTCGCATACTGCGTAGCGCTCGGGCACGTCCTCGGGTCGTCCGCCCATCAGCGTGTCCACGGCACCGCTCCCGAGCTGGTCGGTGCTGGCCAGGGTGAGGCAGGCGACAGGAGCCGAGAGGACGATCAGGTCGAAGAGCGGGGCCTGTGCGTTGGCGCCAGGGGCATCGGAGGGCAACCGCCGACGCGACGTCACCCACTGTGCGAGTGCGCCACCCGCGGAGTGGCCGCACAGGGCCTTGCGCGTGGCGTCGACGCCGTGGGCAGGCGCGCGCTGAATGCCGTAGTCGATCGCGGCCGCCACGTCCTCAAACGTGGCCGGCCACCCCGACTCGTAGGTGCGGTAGTCGATGCTCCAGACCGCGAAGCCGCTCTGCGCGAGAGCCTTCGCGCTCGCCTCCTCGATATCGAGGCGGTAGATCGGGCGCCAGTAGCCACCATGGATGAGAACGACGAGTGGCGCTCCGTCAAGGTTGGGCAGGAACCACTCCCCGAACTGCCGATCCGCAGTTCCGTAGGACTCCCGGAGCCGTCGCACGTCACCCAAGACGTCTCCGCAAAGCGTCTGCTGCTCGCCAGCAGTCGAGATAACTCGAATACAACGCGATCGGAGCAAACCGAATGATGTCCGGGTTGCGTGTGTCGGCGATGACGCCGTCCAGGTCCCTCAGCGTGTTGGCGAGTACGGCGATGTCGGTCGAGAAGCGCACCGACAACTGCGAGCCATGTCGGTCCGGATCCTCCGGAGTGACGATGTGCATGCTGCCCTCGGGCAATTCAGCGATGACCTCGGCGAAGAGTCCGCGGAGGTAGCCCGTGAGGCGCAGACTTCGCGCGCGCAGGGCGTCCATCCCGATCCGATCGAACATCTCCAGCGAGATCTGCACCGGGGTCATCGCGAAGATGGGCGGATTTGATACCTGCCATGCGTCCGCAGTGGGCGGCGGATCGAAGGTGGGCTCCATGCGGAAGCGCGTATCGGTACGGGTGCCCCACCAGCCGGCAAGGCGCGGCAATTCGGTGTTGCGGGCATGGCGCTCGTGGATGAAGCAGCCAGCGAGTGCACCCGGTCCGGAGTTGACGTACTTGTAGTTGCACCAGGCGGCCCAGTCGACGCCCCAATCATGCAAGGACAGGGGCACATTGCCCGCCGCATGGGCCAGGTCCCAGCCGACGATTGCCCCGATCTCGTGTCCAGCATCCGTGATTGTGGGCATGTCCATCCACTCGCCAGTGAGGTAGTTCACCGCGCTGAAGAGCACCAGGGCAACCTCGTCACCGAGATCGCGGATGGTTGCGACGACATCGTCGGTCCGCAGCATGTCCTCGCCGTCACGTGGCCGCAAGCGCAGCACGTGGTTAGCGGGATCAAGTCCGTGCCAGCGCACCTGGGACGCAATCGCGTAGCCGTCGGACGGGAAGACGAGGTCTTCCATGATGATCTTCGTTCGCCTACCTTCCGGGCGGTAGAACGTCGCCATCATGAAATGCAGGTTCGCCGTGAGCGAATTCATAATGACCGCCTCGTGCGGCAAAGCACCCACGAGCCGAGCGGCAGGACCGCTGAGCGCCTCGTGGTAGTCCTTCCACGGGCGCGGTCCGCTCAGTTGGCCCTCGACCCCCATCTGCGCCCAGCGATCGAGTTCGATCTGGAGAGCGGGGGCCGTGGCGCGTGGTTGCAGTCCGAGTGAATTGCCGGCGAAGTAGGCCACCTCGGGGTGCGCCGCTCCTGGAACTCCCGCATCGCCCTCGAACGGGGGCATGCAAAACTCATCACGCCACCCACGATCGCCCGCGTCGAGCGCGGGGTCGTATGCACGCATCGTCAAATCCTCGTCCTCGCCGACCACAGTTCGGGGAAGGCCTGACGTTGCAGACTGCGTTCGAGCCACCCGAGGCCCGCGGACCCGCCGGTGCCGGCCTTGGCGCCCATGGCCCGACGAACCGCCATGAGGTGCCAGTAGCGCCAGTCACTGAACTCCTGGGCGAGGTCGGTGAGCAACTCACTGAGTTGGCGCTCCGGATCCGTCGGTCCGGTGCGCTCGTACAGCGTCACCCACATGTCCTCGACGCCGTCATGCGCCTCGTAGGCCGACGCCATGTCCCGGTCGAGTACGTCGGCGGGTACGTCGTAGCCGTGGCGACTCAGATAGGCGAGCGTGTCGTCGTAGAGCCCGGGGGCTTCGAAGGCAGCGACGAGTTCGGCGTAGTTGTCTCCGGCAACGTTCTTGTGCGGCCGCAGCAGGGCGGCGTCCTTGAAGCCGAGGAGGAACTCTAAGTGGCGGTAGAGGAAGGACTGGAAGCCCGAGGCCTCGCCCAGTGATTCACGGAAGGAGTTGAAGTCCGGCGGTGTCATCCACTTGAAGGTGACCCACGAGGCGTTAAGCGCGGTGAAGGTGTCGCGGCTTCGACGGAGGGCGACGAGGGCCTGCGACAAGTTGTCTTCACGAAGAAAGCGCTGGGCGGTGCGCCATTCGAAGGTGATGAGCCGGAAATACAACTCCATGACCTGGGACATGACCAGGAACATGTACTCCCCGGGATCATCGGTCATCGTCTCCTTGAAGTGGGCCAGGGTTGATGAGCCGACATAGGCGTCGTAGGGGGTCGTCCCAGCGAACTCCAACTTGGGGGCCTCGGCGCCTTCCTTCGGGCGACGCGATGGATTTCGTCGACTCGTCATGGGTCCATCCTGTCGTTTCGGGCTGGCATCTCGCGGCATATCAGCCGAACGGATGAGGAACCGGGGGGTCCGGATCGCCGTCTATCCTCTGGAGCGCCGCATGGAGCGGCCACGGGAAACGGAGACACCACATGAACGCAACCGCTCGTCGCGGTATCACCATTGCCGCAGCAAGCGTCCTCGCCCTCGGTGGCGCAGGCATTCTCACCGCGTGCGGTGGGTCCTCAGATAGCACGACGTCGAGCTCCGCTGCGGCGTCCTCGTCCAGCGAGGGAGGCACCGGCGTGATCGGACCGGTCATCGTTGAGCCCGGCACCACCACCGCGGAGATCTCCGTCGGTCGGACCATGACGTTCAACGTCGCCGACCCGATGCTGTGGATGATCTCCTCCAGCGACCTAGAGGTCATGACCGTGACCGCGGGCAAGGAAGACATGGGCGCGACCTTCCTGCCAGGTGGTGAGGCCCTCAAGGAGGGCACGACCGAGATCGTGCTCACCAACATGGACAACACCGACGACAAGTGGACCATCCAGGTCACGGTGACGCCGTAGCACGCAGGTCAGGCAAGCACCGCAGCGCTCACGTAGCGCGCGGAATGGCGAAGGGGCGGGTAGCGCAGAGCTGCCCGCCCCTTCTGCCTCATCCGTTGAGTGGCGAGTTGTGCACGCGACACGCCGCAGAAATCGTCAACAACGCGCCTATCACCGGATGAGAGTTAGGGACGAAGGACCCGGACATGGGCGCGTGAACGCGACACAATGGACTCATGTGGTGGGTATTCATCGTGATCGCGGTCATCGTCATCGTCGTCCTCGTCGCCATTGCACAGTTCAACAAACTGCGGCGACTCGACGTCAGCGCCGAAGGCGCCCTGGGGGACATTGACACCCTCCTGACCAAACGCGCAGACCTCGTCCCCAATCTCGTGGAGACCGTCAAAGGTTCGCGCGACTTCGAGGCCTCAACCCTGGAGGCGGTGACCGAAGCGCGCACCCGCACGACGGCCGCGAAGTCGATTGATGAGAAGTCCGCCGCCGACGCCGCCATGACGGGCGCACTGGGTCGGCTCTTCGCCGTCGCCGAGTCGTATCCGCAACTGACGACGACCGCAAACTTCGGACAACTGCAGACGCAGTTGGCTGATCTGGAGAGTCAACTGCAGTTTGCGCGCCAGTACTACAACGACTCGGTCGTTCATCTCAACACGGCGTTGAAGACCATCCCATCCATGTGGTTCGCGGGGATTGCCAGCGTGTCACAGCGGGAGTTCTATCGTGAGCCGGATGAGGGTCGCCGCAGCGCCCCGAACGTGCAGTTCTAGTCATGGTCCGGGCCCTCCGACTCCTCGCCGTCGCCGCTGTGGCGACCGTCGCGGTAGTCGCGGGTGCACCCGTTGCGCAGGCCTACGAGAGCATTGCGTCATACAGCGTCGAAGCGGTCGTGACTGACGATGGCCTCCTCAACGTCACCGAGACGATCGAGTACGACTTCGGTTCGACTGCCCGACACGGCATCTTCCGCACGATCCCTGTCGCGGACGAACTGCCTGATGGACAGCGCTGGATCCACCCGATCACGGTCACAAACGTCACCATGGACGGCCTGCCGGTGCGCTACGAAGTGCAGGACCTCGGACTGCTGCGCGAGGTGAAGATCGGCGATCCCGACATCACCATCACTGGTGCGCACGTCTACGTCATCTCCTACACGGTGTCGGGTGCGCTGCGGAGTATGACCGCGGACGAGCTCGCGGTGGAGAACCCCTACGACTTCACTGCCGGCGATGTCGAGTTGTACTGGGACTTCATCGGAACCGGCTGGGAGGTCACCATCGAGTCGGCCATCGTCGCCGTCGCGGGTCCGGGAGATGTTCTCGCCGCCCAGTGCTTCACCGGCTACTCGGGTTCCACCGTCGGCTGCACCGATCGCATCGAGGGAGTGAACGCGACCTTCCGACAGGACTACCTGAGTCCGGGCCAAGCGCTCACCGCCGTGATCGCCTATCCCGGCGCCGCCTTCACGTCACCGCCCATGCGCACGATCGAATCGGCACCGATCTCGGAGTCACCGGGGCGGGTTTTCATGTTCTCCTGGATCTTGGCTCTCATCGCACTGGTCGCACCCTCGGCCTACATTGTCGTGAATCGTCGCCGACTCCGCGGCGTCAACATGCCGAATTCCCCGGTGCAGTACGGCCCTCCGGACAACCTGCGTCCAGCCGAGATCACGGTCGGTCTCGATGGGGATCTGGAGTCGCGCGGTGTGCTGGCGACGTTGCTTGACCTCGTGGCACGCCGCTACATCACGTTGTCGGCGCAGGACCCCGGATTCCTGCGCAAGGGTCGCATCGATCTGGCGTGGTGGGGCGTGGGAACGGACGGACTCAAGCCGTGGGAGGAGCGCTTCCTCGCCGCAATCTTCCAAGGCCGCACGCAGGCGACCCTGGAGGGCTACGACGCCAAGTTCGCCAAAGCGGTGACCGCGGTGCAATCCGAGCTGAAGGCGGAGGCGACAGCGACCAAGCGCTACAACCCGTTGATGAACGCGGCGCGCAAGCCGGTGGGGTGTGCTGCTGGGATCGCTCTCCTGCTCACGATCGGCGCTGTCGTCCTGTTCATGGGGACCGAGAACGCGATCATCGGCGCGGGCCTGGTGCCGATCCTGCTCGCGCTCACGGTCGGCCTCTTCGTCGCCACCTTCTTCGTTCCCGAGAACGAGACGGTGGAGTCGGCCCGGTTCGAGGCACGCGTCGAAGGCTTCAAGAGATTCCTCGACACCGACCCCGGTGCCGCCCGCCGCGAACTCGTGCACCGTTTGGGTCTGCCCGCGCACGCGGTGTTCGCCACGATGCTCCCGTACGCCGTGCTCTTCGGGCTCGAAGGCTCGTGGACCAGTGCCTTCCCCGATCTCACCCCGGAGGAGTTGTCCACCACCGGCCTATTCGTCGCCAATATCTATGC
>Ga0208004_1000187_pt1 | contig 23879 bp, 26 predicted proteins | sample DEB08_DNA_6_FD_184522 | JGI IMG/M metagenome (GOLD analysis project Ga0208004, IMG submission 184522) | Aqueous microbial communities from the Delaware River and Bay under freshwater to marine salinity gradient to study organic matter... | ecosystem: Environmental > Aquatic > Marine > Coastal ...
GTAGCGCACTAGTTTTACAGCATGACAATTAACGGTTATGAGTTTGATCGGTTCTTGCGATTTGACGAAATGGTTGCATGGCTAAATGCGATAGCAACGAAGTACCCAAAAATTGTAAGCGTTGAGTCGTATGGCAAGTCGCACAAGGGCCGCGATTTAATGCTCGCGACTATTACCGACACAACAACTGGCGCGCACCACACAAAACCTGCTCACTGGATTGACGCGAACATTCACGCCACCGAGGTAACAGGCGGCGCAGCAGCGCTGTACATAATCCAAGATCTTGTCGAAAAATTTAACGCACGCGATGAAACAGTTGTCGAAGCGTTGCGCACCAGAACTTTTTATATTGCCCCACGCGTCAACCCCGACGGCGTTGAAGATGCTCTCGCCGATAGACCGCTCTTTCACCGCTCGAGTGTGCGGCCTTGGCCGTGGCGCGATGGTCACTTGTGGCCGGGTCTTCATCCACAAGACATCGACGGCGACGGACGAATCTTGACGATGCGCATCGCCGACCCCGATGGTGGATGGATTGAACACAAACAAGACACCCGCGTCATGGTGCCAGTCGGCCCGCTCGGCGCACCAAGCGGCACTACTCGTTACAGACTGATTCAAGAAGGCTTGATCGAAAACTTTGACGGCTTCACGATTGATCAACCGCGCGACCCTGCAGGTCTTGACCTCAACAGAAACTTTCCGGCTGGTTGGGGTGTCAGCGTTCTCGGCTCGGGAGATCATCCTCTCTCAGAGCCAGAAACCGATTCGTTGGTGCGCGCGGTCAAAGCACGACCAAATGTTTGCGGCTACAACGCGTTTCACACAGCCGGTGGTTTCATGTTGCGCCCGAGCAGCAGCAAACCCGATTCGCAATTGCCACCCGTTGACTTGTTCATCTTCAATGAGTTCGGTAAGCACTCGACACCACTGACTACATATCCAGTGCACTCGGTGTTCGAAGACCTCACATGGGACAAATCTTCGGTGATGGGTGGTGCCGGCGATGACTGGGCCTATGACCATCTCGGCGTTTATTCATGGACAACTGAGTTTTGGGATGCGGTCTATCACGCCACTGGCGAGCATTCGTCAACCGACATTTGGTATGTCGGACCAACCGTCGAACAAGATCTCGCTGTGTGTCGATGGTCGGACACTCATGCACCAGATAGTTACGTGAAGTGGTACAAGTTTGATCACCCACAACTGGGCGAAGTCGAACTTGGTGGTGCTGATGCATTTCGTATTTGGACAAACGCACCTTCTTCGAAGCTACGCGCCGAGATCGCGGCCCACGCCGAAGTCGCCGTATATCAAGCGATGGCGTCACCACGACTTGAAATCAAACACACAAAAGCCGAGTCGCTGGGTAACGACACCTGGCGAGTTGAGCTTGGTGTTGCCAATACTGGCTGGCTAGGCACTGAAGTGACGAAACTCGCCCACGATCACAAAATCGTGCTGCCAATCACGGTCGAAATTTCAGGCGCACAGACTGTTGGCTGCGCAGCCAAAGAAAAAGTTGGTCAATTAGCAGGGCGTTCAATGTTTTTGTTGAACGGTGGCGCGATGTCAGACGGCACACCCGATCGACTAATGCATTCATGGGTTGTGCGGGCAAGTCGTGGCTCTGAAGTTGCCTTGACAGTGCGACATCCTCGATGCGGAGAAGTCGCAACAACACTCAAACTAAATTAGTTTGCTGGCGCCTCGATTGGTGCCTGATATTTTTTGTGCGATTTCACTGCGCGAACCCAAATATAAAATGCTCCGAGCGTGCCAATGACGTTTTGTAGCGAAACAAACCAGTCGTCGATCATTGCGCCATAAATCATCCACGTCAAACAACAAAAAGACAACAACCCATACATCGCCGCCGACACGCCGTACAGATGTTCTGTGCGGTACACGCGAACAACTTGCGGGATAATCGCGGGTGCACCAATTGCAACTGTGCACCAGCCCATCAGCGTGATCGAATAATTGGCAATCAAAGATCCGATAACAAAAACTATTAAGAGAGTAAAAGCGGGAATTGACCAAGAAATTTTCTTGTGTTTGACGCAAACATACAAAATTGAAGAGAGCGCGACGACTAAAAGTCCGTTAGAAAGAGCGACTTGGCCTTCTGGTTTGTTTATCCCATAAATAGTCCACATCAGCGAGCCACTGCAACCCTGCAGAAACGAATATGGTGATATACCTTCGGTTGAATTTTTCGCAAAAACTCGAACAACTTGAGGCCAAACAAACGCAATTGATGTGCCGGTTGCAAAAAAGCCGACAATCGTGGTTAATGACACTTTTTCACATTAGTTCAGTAAATCTGCCACAAATCGTCTATTGGTAGCGTTCATGACGTGATCACGACTTACGGCTTTTCGATTGCGACGCCAAACAAAGATTTGCGACAAGCCGCAATTGACGCAATATTTCGTTGGCTTGACGATGTTCATCCACATGAGAAGCGAACAAACTCAACCCCGGTAAACATTCGCCACAGCTCTAACGACCCAATTTTTCGTGTCGATGTTCTCGAGCAAGATCCACGCCAGGCAGCGGCGCGTGGCACGACGGCGACTCTGATCGTTTCGAAGAGCGAACTCTATTTTGATTTGCGTCGCACACTGCGACCGACGAAAGCAGCACTTTTGCCCAGAAGAACAATCGACCGCCCAGAGCCACGCCTAAGTCAACTCGTTATCGAAATCGTAGATCTATTCAAAACTCGTGATGCGGGGCAAGTAATCAGCCCGAAAATCATCATCGCCAACGATCAATTGACTGGCCAATCTCTTGCCGCTTTTGCCGAAGCGCCAGGTCGAAGGTTGCCAATTGTTATCGAAACAATTGTTGGCAAGCCGCGTGCAGTTACAAACTCGCATACGGCAATTCAACTTGCAGGTATCGCCCACGTTGCGCATATTGCCTCGCATGTGGCGGAAGAAGCTTTTAACAGCCTGCATGGCGCAAGGATTATCTCATCTAGTTGGATCACGGTCGTCTGGCCACCTGGAGCCGAAGTCGAAAACTTTCATCAACAAGATGATGACGAACTTGTAAAACAACTCATCGCCGCGTCTATCGGCTCACTTGCCACCCTTGTGCTGGCACCACCGAAAAAGCGTGTGATCGAACAAGTCAAAAAGTCAGAACCAACTTCACAAACAGCAGAGCCAGCGCAAAATTCAGCAATCGAGCTCGAAGAATTGCGAAAAATTAACCACGAACTCTTAGAAGAAAATGCAGGACTACTAGAAAACGCAACGTTAACTTTCATGCTCAGTGCACAAAAAGCCGAAGAACGCGACCGCGCATACGATCAACTCGCAACATTTCTTTTGATGGACGAAGACAAGAGTTATCTCGACAAAGTTGCAGATGCCGTTGCTTATGCACAAAAGAATCTTGTAAATCTTGTATTCCATAATCGAGCTATCGAATCGGCAAACAATTCGCACCTGATGAACGGGCGTCGCGTGTATTCAAACTTGGTTGAACTGAACAACCTCGCGGCGCGCTTGCAACGTGGCGATTTTGCACAAAATGTTTTTAATATCTACTGCAATCAACAACTGAGCAACTTCGCCGCATCAATCAGCGACGAAGCAGAAAACCGTTACGCACAGGACTATGCGATCGAATGGAAGGGCGTGAATGTTCTGGCAAAACCACATATTCGCTGTGGCGATGCGCGAATTCACTTTTATCACGACACGACAACAAACGAAATTGTCATTGCTTATGTTGGTCGCCACTTGCGCGACAAATCAACGAACTAGTCGAAACTTATCTTCGCCTGGTTGTGCGTTGCCAAATAGTTTGTGCGATTCCAGAGCCAAGAAATGGTCTGGCCAACCGATACACCGCACCGGGCACGACGACACTCTTGTTCTTGCGCAAACCGCGTAGCGCCGCTTTCACAACATCATCTGGTTCAATCCAGAGCCATTTCGGCACTCGCTCGCGCAAATGAGTGAGCCCCGCCTGTTGATGCAACTCGGTTCGCACGTAACCTGGGCAAACAACACAAACTCGTACGCCAGATTTGCGAACTTCAAGATTCAAACTTTGACCATAAGAGGTCACATAACTCTTTGCCGCAGCGTAAAGCGCTGACTTTGGCATCGGTGTGAACGCCGCAATGCTCGAGACAATTACGACAGAGCCCATCTTTCGTTGCATCATCGTGGGCACTATCACCTCGCAGACGTCAACCACACCGGTTGCCAATAATGTATTTAGTTTTGTAATTTCGTCGCCAGATGTTGAGCCGACTCGTGCAGCCCGAGTGATACCTGCGTTTAAAACTAAAAAGTCGACATTGCTCGCTTCGCCAATGACGCTTTGCACACCACCACTTGTACTTAGATCAGCAACAACAACTTTCGTATCCGCGCCAAAAACTTGAAGTTCACTGGCTAGCGACTCAAGAAGTTCGCGACGACGGGCAACTGCAATTATGTCGTATCCACTTTTTGCCAAAGACTTTGCAAATTCGCGACCGATGCCCGAAGAAGCGCCAGTAATTAAAGCAAGTTGCCGATTCGACACACTTTGAGCATTACATGAAAACTGCGTAGGGTAAAGCCATGACTTCATTGCAAACACCCGAACAAATTTCGCCTGTCTACCAACTTTCAGATCAATACATCGAACAACTTGCCGAAAGCGACCCCGGTCTTGCCACTTCACTCGGCATCGCTGGTCACGATCACGAGATGACTGACTTCAGCCCACGGGGTCATGAACAACGCCACGAGATAACTCGTGCGACTTTAAACAAGTTGAATTCACTCGACACATCAGCCGACCGCGATCGCCTCGCCGCTGGAGTATTGCGAAACTCACTCGAGATGTCGACACTCGAATACGACGCGGGCGAGCATCTGCGATCGATTCGTATACTTGCGGGCGACGTCGACTCGGCACGGGCGATCTTTGACTTGATGCCCACCGCAACCGCCGATAACTGGAAGACAATTGCCGAAAGAATGCAAGCAGTACCGACTGCATTTGCGGGCATGCGAGAGAGTTGGTCACTTGGCATTTCACGAAATGTTGTGGCACCACGTCGCCAGGCAATCGTTGTGGCAGAACAACTCGAAACCTGGGCAGGTACACCAACATCACCAGGGTTTTTCACTCAGTTTGCCGAGAGTGCAAGCGCCGTAGATGGCGCACCACTTGAAAAATTGCGGCGTGCCGCTATTGACGCTTCAAACTCAATGGCTGAAACGGCAAAGTTTTTGCGTCAGACATATGCCCCAGCAGCCGACCCACGCAACGGCGTTGGACCAGAACGACACGCACTTGCGCGCCGCCGATTTATGGGTATGAATGTCGACGCAAAAGAAGCATATGAATGGGGCTTTGCCGAAGTGTCTCGCCTCGATGCCGAACTTGTAAAAACTGCAAAAGAGATAAAACCAGGCGCCACTCTTGACGAAGTTCGCCACTTTCTTGACACCGACCCGAATCACAGCATTGAAGGTGAAGAAAACCTGCGTGAATGGTTGCAGAATTTAATGGATGACGCGATTTCATTTTTGATTCGCGAGAATCATTTCGAAATTCCAAACGAAATCCATCGTGTCGAGGCAATGATCTCGCCACCAGGTGGTGCAGCCGCGATGTATTACACACCGCCAAGTGAAGACCTCGTGAGGCCAGGTCGAACTTGGTATCCCGCAAATGGTCGCAAGCGGTTTCCACTTTGGAGCGAACCAACAACCGCGTATCACGAGGGCGTACCCGGACATCATCTGCAAATTGGCATGGCAACGGTCAACTCAGAAAAACTCTCACGCTTTCAGCGCAACGAATTTGTAAGTGGACACGGCGAAGGTTGGGCACTTTACGCAGAACGATTAATGGATGAATTGGGCTTCTTGGGCAAACCCGAGTACCGACTCGGCTATTTATACGCACAAGCATTTCGGGCAGCACGAATTGTCGTCGACATTGGTATGCATTGCGAATTTACAATTCCAACGGAGTCAAAGTGGCATGGAGGCGAAGCGTGGACTCCAGAGTTGGCTCTTGAGTTTTTGTCGGCTCGGTCCTCAAGCGATGACGCGTTCAACAAATCAGAAATCAATCGTTATTTGGGTTGGCCTGCCCAGGCAATCTCATACAAACTTGGTGAGAGAGTTTGGTTGTCATTGCGTGAAGATGCAAAACGCAAGCACGGTGCAAGTTTTGACTTGCGTGCTTGGCATGCATACGCGCTTGATCTCGGTAACTTGGGTCTCGACTTATTGAAAACTGAACTCGCCCGTTTTTAACTCAAACTTTTAAGGAAGTACGACTACTTTCGTGCCAGGTTTGGCGAAATTGAAAATAAATTTCGCATCAATTGGGCTCATGCGAATGCAACCACTGCCTTGAAACGTGCCAAGTTGGTCTTCGGTCTGCAAAACCTTGTCGTCTTTTGTTGGTATGGCGTGAAAACCAATGTTGCCGCCTGCCGGACCTAACGCAAAACGAGTCATGTTGTTGAACCAAACACCCTCAAAGTCGAGACTGTACGAACGCAAAGACTGACTGTTGACTCTGTAATCTCCAGGTTTCGGCACACCGCGCCGACCTGAGACAGGCATCGAGCGCACGACATTGTTCCGAGCATCAACGACCCAAACCCACTGCGAACTATTTTTATAAATAACTCTTCGTCCGCTGCCAGATTTGTTCGGTAACTGCGGTGGATTCAAGCGCGAGTATGGCGGAAACCTCAAGGCACGAGTCGGATACTGCGATGCAACTTCGGCTGCAGTCGGCGCTGGTACAACCGTTGAGGTTGGTGTATTTGGATCTGCGACAGTGGTCGAGCTTGAATTTGGCGTAGTAGTAGTCGTTGAATCGTTTGTCGCCGCATGCGCTGTTGCGCCCGACACTAAAGAAACTGCCACGACTGTGATCGCAAAAAGAACTCGACTAAGAAGTCTCACTTTATTTTTTAAAAAACTTTCTCTTGTTTGGTGACTTCGCGACAGGAACGCCGACAAGTGGGTCATTAATAATCTTAAACCGATTTCCCCAGTTACCAACGATGCCCTGAACCATGGCTGCAAATGGCAATGCCAGAACCGCACCAATCGGCCCAAGTACAGCACCGCCTGCAATCGCTGCGCCGAATGCAACGGCCGCATGCAGTTCGAGGGTCTGTGCTGTGATTTTTGGGGCCAAAAGGAAATTCTCGAGTTGTTGGTACACCGCGATGAACACAATCACAATAAGAGCCTTAAGCGGAGAATCTAAAAAAGCCAACAAAATTGGCAATACACCTGCAAGGTATGTGCCTACTACGGGCAAGAATTGCGAAACCAAACCAACCCAAACTGCAAGTGCGACGGGGGCTGGTGTACCGATGGCTTGAAATACGATCCAGTGAAAAAATGCCGATACAACGGCTAGCAAAGCGCGCGAATAAATGTATCCACCTGTTTTTTGAATCGCTAAATTCCACACAGCAAGAATGGTTTTTTGTTTGTCAGCGCTAAGTCGACTGCAGATCACCCGACGTAGGCGAGGCCCATCAGCAATCAAATAAAACGCAAACAAAATTATCGAAAACACTTGCAGTAACCCACTCAATGCACCAAGCGAAACATCAACGACTCGGTCTTGCTGATTTTCAAAAAAGTTTTGCACCGATCCATTCGGATCGCTGATTGATTCGACCCAATCTTGCGCATTAATCGAGGTGCCGAGATTGTCGTTGAGAAACTCGACCGTGTCAGTTACATACTGCTCGCGATTGTCGTAAAGGTCTTGAGCCTGGGTCGCCACTAGGGTGCCAATCGCCGCTCCAAAAGAAGCAACGGCAACAAAAACACTGACAAGTAACAAACCGGTCGCTGAACCGCGAGACCAGCCGCGCGCCGCGAGGCGATTTACAGCAGGTTCAATCGCTAGGGCAAAAAATAGCGAGATAAGCAACAAAATGAAGAAGTTTGTCAACTGATGAAACAGTTCACGAACAACCAGGGTGGCTATGAAACCAACCCAAAACAACAAAATTGCCCGTGGTACCCACTTTGGCATTTTCGCGTTATTAGTCAAGTCATCAGACTCGGCATGACTCATGTCATCTATCGTACTTGTCGATTACATAGACAAATGTCCACTCGAGATGCCACGATATAACGAACCTTTATGAAGATTCTTGGAAAAACAATTTCAGTTGAGCAGATTCGCGAGACCATTGCAACCGAATTGCGCGCCCGCGTTGTCGGACCAAACGCCAGCCAACGCACACACGAAATAATGGAGGCACCAGGAGAGCGTTGGTTCGCCGAAGACCGACCAATTCGACTTGTTCACGGTGACGCTTCAATGTTCATTGGCGGACTGCGAGCATTACTTTTGCAATCGCTGCACCCACTCGCCATGGCCGGAGTTGCGAATTATTCGGACTACAGACAAGATCCATGGGGTCGTCTACAGCGCACTGCCGACTTTTTGGCGGCAACAAGCTTTGGCCCTGCGCATGAAGCGCAACGAATTGTTGACCGTGTCAAAGCGGTTCACGTGAAAGTAAACGGCGTTGCCAGCGATGGCCGAAAATACTCTGCTACCGATCCTCATCTTTTGAAATGGGTACACATCGCTGAAATCGATTCGTTTTTGTATACCTACCAAAAATTCAGTAAAGCACCGCTCGACCAAGAAGGTCGTGACGGCTACGTGAAAGACGCCGCGTTTGTCGCTCGTGCAGTCGGTGTAATTGATCCGCCAGAAACTGAAGCCGAATTGCGTGAGATGATTGATTCGTATCGCCCAGAACTTAGAAGCACACGCGAGTCGCGAGATGCGACAAAATACCTTCTGTTTAAACCGCCATTGCCTGGTGCAGCGAAAATCGCCTACTGGCTATTGATGGTTGCAACTGTCTCGACGTTGCCAGCATGGACACGAATTCCGTTGCGAGTTGGATATTTGCCGATCATTGAACAAGTGATTTTTCGACCACTTGGCTATCTAATGACTAGTGCGATCCGTTGGATAACAAGCACGCCAATTGATAAATCAAGTAACTCGTGACGAGGTTTCGGTAACCTCGAGATATTTTTTCGACGATACCAAGTCACGAATTCTTGTGAACCCATCAAAAACTTCGGCATAGCTAGTTGCCAACGGCGAGATTGCCAACCTGATGCAATCAGGCTGACGATAATCGCCGATTACATTTGCAAAAATTCTCATCCCTTCAGAGATCTGGCGGGCATGTTCATGACGTACAGAGATATGACCGCCACGACGATTTGCGTCGCGCGGTGTGACGACAGAAAAACCCAGGGGCGCTAGCCATGCATCGTGCAGAGCAATCATCAAGTCAGTGCCGATTGCGGCTTTTTTTGCAATAGCCGAAAGACCTGCTCGTTCAATCATCGAAATTGCAGTCTCGACACACCGCATACCGATAATGCTTGGGCTGGCGATCTGAAAACCTCGCATGTCTTGCGAACGATCAAAACCTTGACCCATCGCAAACTGATCACGTTGGGCAAACCACCCTTGAATCGGCACCTGCAACTCGGACTGCATTGTTTTGCTTACGTATAACCACGCAGGTGAGCCTGGCCCTGAGTTGCAATATTTATATGTGCACCCGACGGCCAAATCAACTTTGTCTCGCTCAAATTGCATCGGTACCACGCCGACAGCATGACTCGCGTCCCAAACAAAGAGCGCACCTGAGTCACGTGCTAGTTGAGTCAATTTTTCTACGTCGTGCAATACGCCAGACCGATATTGAATAACCGACAATGAAACAAGCGCGACATCGTCATTGAGTACGGCACTAAGCATTTCGGGTGAGACATATTCTTCGCCTTCATCGTCGTTGATCAACACAAGATTCAAGCCGCGTTGTTTACAGATACCTTCCAAAATGTAACGATCGGTCGGAAAGTTTGCCGTATCAGTGATAACTGTTTTGCGATTTGGTTTGGCACCTACCGCTGCACTGCAAAGTTGATAAAAATTTACGCTCGTCGTATCGACGCAAAGTGTCTGACCTGCCGAAACACCAAAGGTTGTGCGACCGACCAGATCGCCGACGGTTTGTGCTTCATCGATCCAATTTGACCAACCAGTTACGAGTTTTGCGCCCCACTCATCGCGCAAATAATCTTCGACGACTTTGACTGTCGCTTTTGGCATTCGCCCAAGTGAATTGCCGTCAAGGTAACTAAGTTGGGGGTCCGCAATTACAAACTCGCCACGAAAAGCCGACAAAGGGTCTTTGGCGTCAAGTTCTTCGGCGTAACTTCGCAAAGTTAAATCATTTGGCATACGCTCACCGTATATGAATTCTGGGGGAAACACTAAAAAATTCGAACCCTCGCTTACTTATTCGTCCTACTTAAAAATTGACGAGTTATTGCAGTTACAAATGCCACGATCGACTGGGCCCGAGCACGATGAGATGCTCTTCATCATTGTTCATCAGACATACGAATTGTGGTTCAAATGCGTGTTGCACGAACTTTCTCGTGCCCAACAATTGCTTGAACTTGGCGACACACATGCTTCATTGCCAGTGCTGGGCCGTGTTCGCACAATCTTCAAAGTTTTAGTCAGTCAAGTTGACATTTTAGAAACGATGACGCCCCTGCAATTCAACTCTTTTCGCGACCGACTTGAAGCAGCCAGTGGCTTTCAGTCAGTTCAATTTCGCGAACTCGAAGCCGTACTCGGCAGGCGCGACCCATCAATGGTTGACCATCTCGAACCAAACAGTGAACCGCAACTTCGAGTTCAGAGTGCGATGAATCGGCCGGCACTATTCGACTCGGTCTTGGTCTATCTGGTTAAACGCAACCACAAGATGCCAATTGAAATATTGCAACGCGACTTCAGTGAGGCCTATTTGGCTAATGAAACAGTGCAAGAGTCATTGGCCGACGCATACAGAAATGATCCTGAAGCAGCAATGCTTCTTGAGCGACTAATCGATATCGACGAAGGTCTTCAAGAGTGGAGATACCGCCATGTGAAAATGGTCGAGCGCACCATCGGCATGAAACACGGCACGGGGGGTTCAAGTGGCGCGGCATATTTGGCATCAACCTTGTTTAAGCCAATTTTCCCCGACCTTTGGGCGGTTCGTTCACACTTCTAGAACTGCGTCTCGCACATACTTAGGTCAGTAGCGTTGTCACCCAATGGGCACCGTTCGTCGTCATGCTTTTGTCAGGTGCAACGCCGACAAAGTTTGGTCGTTCGTTGGTGCACCCGAACGCTTGCACGAATGGTTTCCGATCACCGAATGTCGTGTCGAAGGCAACAAGCGATGGATTACTTTGGCTGCAGGCATCGTTTTCGAGGAAGACATAGTCACACTCGACCATGACTTGCGCAGATTTCAATACAAAATTGTCAATAACTCACTGATCAAGTTCCACCTCGGCACTGTTGATGTAATCCCCGACGGCGACAATAGATGTTTGGTGATGTACTCAACCGATATGGATCCTGAAGTGTTGGCATTGCCGATTGCTGGCGCAGCAAGTCTCGGTTTAGAAAAAGTTAAGCAAATGTTCGACGGAAAATAGCTATGGGACGCAAAATTTTATTTATCACCACCGACCAGCAGCGTTATGATGCGCTCGGTTGCAACGGCGGCACGATTGCGCGCACACCGAATATTGATGCACTTAGCAAAGCAGGTATCACTTTTGATCGCGCGCACCCACAAAATGTCGTGTGCATGCCATCGCGCAGCACGATGATCACTGGTCAACATGTCAGCACGCACGGCGTATGGATGAACGGCGTTCCACTGCCAGAAGATGCGCCAAGCATCGCCAGCGACCTGCGCCGTGCCGGTTATACGACAGCTTTGATCGGTAAAGCGCACTTCGAGCCACTACTCGATCCATTTTTAAGATTCACCGAAAATCGAATCGGCAATCAACGCAAAACAACTGACAACCCCGATGACCCGCATCGAGGCTTTGACCACATGGAGTTGTCGACACACGGTGCAGTCGGGCAACTGCATTACGCAAATTGGATGCGTGACAATCACCGCGAAGCAATCGCTGGTTATTACAGTGTTCTAGATCACGAGTTGCAAGTAAACGCCGAAGGTGGTGGCGACACAAACGCGCCGCAACTAAAAGTCAATCCAATTCCGGCTGAGTGGTATCACACGAATTGGGTTGCTCAACAAACAATCAACTGGTTGAACTCACTACCCGCAGATAAAGACTGGTTTTGTTGGATGAGTTTTCCCGATCCGCATCATCCGTGGGATCCACCGGCGTCTGAATTGCATCGCGTTCCGTGGCGTGAAGTCGACCTTCCGGCTGGCTACATCGAAGACAAGTCAAAACGCGAAAAAGTAATCGACGACAAATTACGCCACTGGCGTGGTTGGTACGACGGAACATTCGTTTCAAATTATGAAGCTCCAGCCAGATGGGTGCCAGCGTCAATGACTGCTGATCAAGTTCGCGAAGTAAACGCTTTCACACACGTAGAAAACGAATTGATTGACGACGCAATTGGCGAAGTGCTCAAAGCGATAAGTGCACGCGGCTGGTCGAGCGATTTAGACGTCATTTACACAACCGACCACGGCGAGTTTCAGGGCGACTTTGGCTTGTTGTTCAAGGGCCCATATCACGTTGATTCGCTGATGCGTTTGCCCCTGATTTGGCGACCTGCGCCAAGCGCAAAGACTGCCCCAGCGCGTGTGAATGCACCAGTTGGTTTAGTTTCATTGGCTGCAACATTTGCTCACATCGCCGGCATTGAACGACCGAAATATACCGAGGCACCCCGATTGCCAACATCAAACGACGATGCAACAAACCTGGGGCACGAACGCGTGCTTACAGAATGGGACAGCGTGCTTTTCGGCAAGATCGTGCATCTGCGCACGATTTGTCGCGACAACTGGGTTTGCACTGCAGCACTTGACGGCACGATGAACAAATTTGGCGAAGGCGAACTTTACGATTTAACAAACGACCCGTTACAACATGTCAATCGATGGAATGACGAATCGGTAAAGGCGCTGCGCGACGACTTGCTGTCTGACCTATGGGCCAACCTGCCAGCACAAGTGTTGCCGCTACGCAATATGGACGCCCCCGTTTAAAGAATTAAACAGCGGGTACTTGTTGGGTGATGCAGTGAATGCCACCGCCACCACGAGCAAGAATCTCACCAATTTCGAGACCGACAATGTCATGACTCGGAATGAATTCGCCGAGTAGTGCCAACATTTCGCTGTCGGCGTCGTGGCCGCAAACTGGCACGATAACTGCGTTGTTGCAAATATAAAAATTTAAATATGGCACCGCTGCACGAATCGAGTCAGTAACTACAAATGGCAACACCGGTATCTCATGAACGGTTAGACCTGCGGCTTTTGCAACCGCGATGTTTGTCGCACACCGCGCAAAGTCTTCTTCGTTCTTGTCGTCGCAGCCTTGCATGATCACAGTTTTTGGGCCGATAAATGCAGCCACGTTGTCGACATGGCCATCGGTGTCATCATCAAGAACAAGACCAAACGGCAACCAGACGACTTGTTTTTGACCTAACTCTTTACACAACCGATCTGCAATCTGCTCGCGCGAGAGTCTTGGGTTACGATTCGGATTAAGCAGACACTGCTCTGTAGTTATCAGTGTGCCTGCGCCGTCAACATTTATCGAGCCACCCTCAAGCACCATGTCGATCATTCGCGTCTTATGACCAGCATGTTTTGCCCAACGCGATGCAATCGTTGCATCTTTGTCGAATGGAACAAATTTTTCACCCCATCCGTTGAACTGCCAGCACGTGGCGAGAAGTTCACTATTTTCAATTACGTAATTCGGGCCTGAGTCTCGAAACCAGGCATCATCAATTTCAAGTGCGACGACCTCAACATTTTCAGCGCATGCTTGACGCGCATTTGCCACATCAATTGGATTAGCAATTACCGAGACGGGCTCGTATCCCGAAATGGTGTTAGCAAGCGCAGCATGAGCAGTTTGTGCTTCAGCTAAGCGCGATCCGTAAATTTCTGAGCGCGCTGGCCAACAGATTACCGTTCTCTCGTGCCGAGAAAACTCGGCCGGCATGTTCACTGATCGAACCCGTCAAGACTCAGCAGCGGTTTATACAACTCTGGTCGGCGGTCGCGAAACAAACCCCAGAAAGTTCGCGCAAGTTTTTGAGCTTCAAGATCAAAACTTGCCACCAAAACTGCTTCTTCGGTGCGATTCGCTTCGGCCACCTTCTCACCAGTTGCATCACAGATAAATGAGCATCCATAAAAAGTGATTTCGGTAGCTCGGCCAACTTCACGACCCGTACGATTTGCCGCCATAACTGGTATCAAGTTGCTGGCCGCATGACCTTGCATCGCACGTTGCCAATGGCCAGAAGAATCGAGTTCGGCGTTCGACGGTTCGCTGCCAATCGCCGTCGGATAGAGCAAAATCTCGGCGCCACGAAGTGCCATCACACGAGCCGCTTCAGGAAACCATTGATCCCAACAAATGCCGACGCCGATCTTGGCATATTTCGTTTGCCAAACTTTAAAACCCGTGTCACCAGGACTGAAATAGAACTTTTCGTTGTACCCAGGACCATCAGGAATATGACTCTTGCGATACGTACCAAGCACCTTGCCGTCAGCGTCGACTATCGCCACTGAGTTAAACAACGAATTGTTGGCGCGCTCATAAACACTTATCGGTAATACAACACTGAGTTCTTTGGCAACTTTGGCAAAATGTGCGACAGTCGGATGCGACGACATTTCAATTGCCCGATTCAAGTCTTCAGTCGTTTGATCTTTGCAAAAGTAATGACCTTCAAAGAGTTCGGGGATCAAAATAATTTGAGCCCCTTGTTTGGCGGCGCTTCGAACGAGCCTCTCGGCTGTAGCAATGTTTGTTGCAATTTCTGTCGACATCGACATCTGAAGTGCGGCGACTTGAACAGTGCGCATAAATTATTTGCCCAGTTGTTCTTTGATCGCACTCACGACTTCTGGTGCATCTGGTGCAACAGTCGGATTAAAGCGATGAACGACTTTGCCGTTGCGATCGACTAAAAACTTTTCAAAGTTCCACCGAATGTCACCTGAGTGGCCTTCTGCGTCAGCCACAACTGTCAGGGTGTTGTATAAATCATGACGGCCGGCACCATTAACTTCAATTTTTTCGGACATCGGAAACGTAACACCATAATTTGTTGAGCAAAAAGTCTCGATCTCGGCTGCTGAACCAGGCTCTTGTGCGCCAAATTGATTACACGGAACACCAAGAACTGAAAAGCCTTGCGCCGAATATTGCTCGTGCAGAGCCTCGAGCGCCGTGTACTGGGGCGTCAACCCGCACTTCGAGGCGACATTGACGACGAGCGTCACTGATCCTTTTAAAGAGCCAAGCAAGTCTTCTTTGCCCAATAACCCAGCAATTTTTGTGTTGTAAACCGACATCTTGTCTCGTCTCTACGATGAGTTTTTTCTCGTGTGGCAAGACTACTCAAATACCTGCTACACAACACAGGTGCCAAGATCTCAGTTTGACGCCGAGTTTTTCAAACGCTTTTATTCGACAACACCGATGCACTCGCGACGGAAGATAGAAACTTTGGCAACTGCTGTTCACGAGTTTTGCAAATGGTGGGATGTTCCTGTGCGGTCGGTTCTAGATATCGGCGCAGGCGTCGGCTACTGGTCTGGCTGGTATCGCAAGAATCACAAGCAAGTCAAAGTTATGTCTGTCGATGTCAGCGAACATGCTTGCCAAAAATATGGCCACGAACTTCGAAACATCAGCGTGTGGGCACCATCGAGAAAGTTTGACCTTGTAATTTGCCAAAGCGTGTTGCAATATTTGAACGACCGTGCTGCAAGAAATGCAATCAAAAATCTCGCCAAAGCAACAAAGCATGTTTTATTCTTCGAGGTACCTACAAAAGCCGACCTCCGTCACAACGTTGACCGCGACGTCACAGATTTTGAAATCTATGCTCGTTCTGGTTTGTGGTATCGCAACGAGTTGAAAAAATACTTTCGTCAAGCAGGTGCTGGGTTATGGATTGCAAAGACCAGCACGATCGTGCTCTATGAGCTAGAAGGCACTACTTCGTAAGACAAATTTGCTCAATCGCCGTAGCCTGATTTTATGGAATCATCAACTGCAGGCAACGCCTACGAAGTGGCAAAGCAAGCCGCAGACGTTGTAGTCAAAAAATTTGGTGGCTCACACGATGTATTGGCCGTCTTGGGTTCGGGTTGGGCGCACGCTGCTTCTGTGCTTGAAGCCACAAACGAAATTTCAGTCACTGAAATTCCGGGCTTTATCAAACCTTCGGCGATTGGTCATGGTGGCACGCTAAAAAGTGTCGCCGTAGGCAAGTCACGCGTGCTGCTACTCACTGGTCGCACGCATCTCTACGAAGGCCACGGTGTCAACGCCGTTGTGCACGCAGTACGTACGGCTGCATTTGCCGGTTGCAAAACAGTTGTTTTGACAAATGCCGCAGGCTGTTTGCGCGAAGATTGGGGTGTTGGTGCGACAGCGGTGATTTCTGATCACATCAACCTGACTGGTTTCTCGCCTTTGACTGGTGCTGATGCACCTGCACCATTGCATGGGCGATTCGTTGACTTAACCGATGCCTACAGTCAGCGACTTCGTGCGATCGCCAAACGCGTCGACCCAACTCTTCACGAGGGCGTGTACATGGGATTTCATGGTCCACATTTTGAAACTCCTGCAGAAATCCGTGCTGCTCGAGTTTGGGGCGCAGACCTCGTTGGTATGTCAACCGTGATGGAAACAATCGCTGCGCGCCACATGGGTCTAGAAGTGCTCGCGCTTTCGCTCGCGACCAATCTTGCCGCCGGCATTTCAGGTGAAAAACTCTCTGGCGACGAAGTTTTGGCAATCGGCAAAGCCTCAGCATCACGCGTTGGTGGCCTGCTTGCAGCAATTCTTAAACAAATCGATCTCGACGCTGAAAAGAAATAGCAATGTCAACTAATACACAAGATCGGTTTGCAATAACTAACGCGCAAATCGTGACTGTCGATAAATCTTCTTCAGTCATAGAAAACGGGTCTTTAGTAGTTGGTGGCGACGGTTCGATTCGTGCAATTTCTTCAGCACCAATCCCCAACAACGCACCCGAGACAATTGATGCAAATGGCGCAATCGTGATGCCAGGTTTGATCAATGCGCACACTCACCTCGGTATGACACTTTTTCGCGGTCTTGGTGATGACATGAGCCTTGAAGACTTCCTTGCTCGATTAATGCCAGCCGAAGTTCGCGTACTCAATTATGAAGCTGTTTACGCCGGCACTGAACTTGCTGCACTTGAATCTCTGCTCGGTGGCATAACAACTTCTCTCGACATGTATTACTTGCCTGAAGCAGCTGTCGAAGTCGCAAAGGCCAGTTCTATGCGACTACAAACTGGACCAAACTTTTTAGAATCTGATGGCCCCGAGCCACTCAAGTTTGCAGATCGTTTGAAGTGGGCCACCCAATGGCTTGAAGCACCTCGAAACACAATCGGCACTACTGGTTGGGTTGCACCTCACAGCACATATTTGCTCAGCGAAGATCAACTTCGTGTGCTCGCTGACCTCGCAGCAAGATTCGAAGCACGAATTCATGTTCACGCGTCAGAAACAGTTGGCGAAATGCAACTAGTCGCCAAGCGTCATGGTGGGCGCACACCGATTCAAGTTCTTAACGACACAAGATTATTGCGCCGATCCGTGCTCGCCCACGGTGTTCACCTGAGCGATGCCGATATTGAATTGATCGCACAAAACTCAGCGACAGTCGTTCATTGTCCTGCATCAAACTTCAAACTTGCTAGTGGCGTTGCCAGAATTTTAGATCTGCAGCGCGCAGGCGTAAACGTCGCACTTGGCACCGATGGTCCGGCATCTGGCAATGACATCGATTTATGGATTGCGATTCGTCTAGCGGGATACATGCAAAAAACATTCGCCAAGAATCCTGCCGTGTTGCCTGCTGTTGAACTTGTGCGGATGGCAACAATTAATGGCGCTCGAGCTCTGCAGTTAGACCACATGATCGGCTCTATCGAAGTTGGCAAGCGTGCTGATGTAATCATTCTTGATGCAGACTCACCATCGCTGACACCAAACTTCGATCCGCACACAACAATTGCAACGAGCGTGACTAGGGCAGACGTGCTTCATGTGCTCGTAGATGGCAACATCGTGGTGCGCGATCGCAAATGTCTGACAATTGACCACAAATCTGCCGTCAATAAAGTTAAAGCGCTTGGCAAACAAGTATTGGCAAGCGTCAACAATAACTAGAACTGCATTTCGCACTACTCTTGCCTACATCATGACTAAACCAATCGACTGGGCGTTGCTTAGAAGCACCGCTTTGGCCGTAGCCAAAAATGCATATGCACCGTATTCGAAATTCAGAGTTGGTGCTGCGGCACTCGTAGATGATGGACGAATCATCACGGGTTGCAATGTTGAAAACGCGTCATATGGCATGACTCTCTGCGCAGAGTGTGGTGTAGTTAGCGAGTTGGCGCGTTCTGGTGGCGGACGATTGATCGCCATCTGCACGGTCGGCAATGACGAGGCTGTGACCCCGTGCGGTCGCTGTAGACAATTGCTTTGGGAGCACGGCGGAGCAAACATGCTGCTCGAAGTAAACGGTGAACCACGCAAGCTCAGCGAAATGTTGCCGGTTGCGTTTCCAGAAGAGTCCGTTTTCGTCAACCCGAAAGCTGACTAGAAATAATGATCACTCAAGACGGTTTGACTTCTGCGCAAGTCGACTTTTTTAGCCAAAATGGCTATCTAGTTCTGCCTAATTTTGTCGACGACGACGCTTGTTTGAAACTGCGTGCGCAAGCAATGGTCTTGGCCGAAAAACATTGTCCGTCGCCACAAGAAGCAACCGTGTTCACGGCCGATGGCACAGCCGTGCATGCTTCAGACGATTATTTTTTGACCAGTGGCGACAAGATTCGCTGCTTTTTTGAAAAAGATGCATTCGACGAGCATGGCGAATTGAGGCAAGACGCCCATCTTTGCCTGAACAAACTTGGTCACGCTATGCACGATCTTGACCCTGTATTTGAAGATTTCAGCCACTCGACTCGTTTAGCGGCGGTTGCTGATTCGATTAGTTTGAAACAACCACAGCTGTTGCAGTCGATGTACATCTTTAAACAGCCGCGAATTGGTGGCGAAGTAACTTGCCATGTCGATCACACTTATTTATGGACTGAACCGCAGTCAGTAATCGGTTTTTGGTTCGCAATCGATGATGCGACCACTCAGAACGGATGTATGTGGGCGCTTCCTGGTGGGCACCGCATACCTGTCAAAACTCGCAATCGCCTGACACCTGATCGCAAATCAACGTTCAATGAAGTTTTTGATTCGACTCCATACCCGACCGAAGGGCTCGTGCCGCTTGAAGCAGAACGTGGCACATTGATTTTGCTCAATGGCACTTTGCCTCACCGATCGGGCCCCAACACGAGCGACAAACCTCGGCATGCGTACACGATTCACGCCATCGACGGAACTGCGAACTACCCCGATGACAATTGGCTGCAACGCAAGTCGCTGCCGATGAGTGGTTTTCGTAACTAACCCGCCAGAATCGCGCTTGTTGCCGATGTTCCGAGTCGGGATGCGCCAGCTTTAATCATTTCAAGTGCCGATTCACGAGTACGAATACCGCCACTTGCTTTAACACCAATTGAATTGCCGACCGTTGCGCGCATCAACTGCACCGCATGCACACTTGCACCGCCAGACTTATGAAAGCCTGTCGATGTTTTAACAAAATCCGCACCATTCGCAACTGCAACTCGACATGACATAACTATTTGCTCATCTGTGAGTGCTGCAGACTCAATAATTACTTTCAATTTGACAGACTCAGAAATACTCTTGCGAACTTTTGAGATTTCATCTCCGAGTTCAAGCCACATCGAGTCAAACACGAAACCTAAATTTACAACCATGTCAATTTCTGAAGCGCCGTGCTTAACAGCATTGGCGGCCTCAAAGGCCTTGGTCGCGGCTGTGTGTGCACCTGATGGAAAGCCTGTTACGCATGCGAGTGCGACTTCGCCCGACAATAGTCCGCTCGGTATCGGCAATAGCGACGGTGAGAAACAAATTGCTGCGACTTTCATCGCGTTTGCCTCTTCGCAAAGTTTGACGATGTCATGAGTTGTCGCTTCAGGCGCGAGCAAAGTGTGATCAATAAATTTCGCAAGCTCAAACGGCGTCATTACGCATTTACCCTAATTCGCTACTGCGCTTTTTCGATAACCAGCAAAGCGAGGTAGCGTTTCGCCCTGAGATGGCAACACTGCGGTTCAACTACGGCACGATGGGTTCGGGTAAAAGCACGCTCGCACTACAAATCAACCACAACTTAACGAGTCGTGGCTTGGCTGGTTTACTGCTGACAAAACTCGACCGCGACGGCGGCCAAGTTACAAGCCGACTTGGTGTATCAACACCAGCAATTGAAATGGAACCCGGGTTAAATCTTTACGAATTAGCCCTATCAAGAATGCCCTTGCAATTTATTGTCTGTGACGAGGCTCAGTTTTGTACAACCGAACAATGCGACCAACTTGCACTAATTGTCGACGAACTACATGTCGATGTTTATGCTTTTGGTCTGATCACCGACTTCAAGGGTTTACTTTTTGAGGGCACTCGAAGATTGCTCGAAATCGCAGATCAACGAATTGAAATGCAAGTTGAAGCGCGCTGTTGGTGTGGCGCCCGAGCGACTAACAACGCCCGTTTGGTGAACGACAAAGTTGTACTTGAAGGCGAAACGGTGATGGTCGGTGATACCGACAAGAACACCATTGCGCCACTATTTGGTGATGTTGTGCGATACGAGTTGCTATGCCGCAATCACTATCGCAAAAAACAAATTTCGGCTGACTAAAAAACGTTTAGTAGATCAACAACGAACACGAGTGTCTCGTTGCCTTTGATCACTCCGCCGGCGCCACGACTGCCGTATCCCATGTCTGGTGGAATCGTCAGTTTGCGACGACCACCAACTTTCATGCCTGCAACGCCCTTGTCCCAGCCGGAAATCACCTGACTTGCACCCAGGCCAAACTCGAACGGTTCGTTGCGGTCCCACGAAGCATCGAACTGCTTTGATGTACTCCACGCCACGCCTACATAGTGCACTGAAACATTTTTGCCACTCACTGCCTCTTGGCCGTCGCCAACCGTGATGTCTTCGATTACTAAATCGGTCGGTGCAGGAGTATTTGGAATTTCAACTTTTGGTTTTGAATTTGACATGCCTGCACGCTACTCAAGAATTTGTAAATTCATTGAAAGCCTGCACGATTTTTGCTGCACTTGAGGTTGTGGTTATTGCATACTTATCGACGAATTCAGTTAACTTTTGCAGGTCTTCTGGCGTGTCAATATCAAGCTTTATTTCTGGAAACGCCAACTCGGGTGGCGCCATAACTGCCTGAATCTTAAACTTAGCCGAATTATCCCAGACGTAACTTGTGACGTGTTCTCGATGTGAGGTCAGAGTTGTTAATCTCGAAATTTCGTTGAGCAGCGACGTCGAAAGAATCTCGGCACCAAAGCCGTCGGCATATCGGTTGTCAAGTCGTTGCTGGTGATTACACGAATAGTCGAAACTGCCAGATTTGTGCGCCACAACTAAACGATCAATCTCTTCGGCGGCGACAAATGGATTATCTGCGCAAACTCGTACGACCAAATCTGCATTTGATTCTTTTGCCGCTTGTGTGAACCGATCTAAAACGTCATCTTGACTACCCCGTACGACTAGAACTTCAAAATTTGACGCCAATTCAGCAAGTTGGTCGTCTTCACGACTCGTTGATGTTGCAAGTACAACTTGATCGAGTTCTTTAGCATCGCAAACACGCGACAATACCCAACTCAGAAGTTCTTGATCACCGAGTTTTGCCAACATCTTGCCCGAAAATCTCGAAGAACCCATACGCGCCTGAACAACGGCGACAACCCGACTCATGGTTTGGTGAGATCGTCCCAAGTAAGAATGTGATCTTCTGGCAAATCACGCGACACACTTCTGCCGATCACTTCATCCCAATTCATTGGGCTAATGCCAGTTCCAGGACGTTTGGCAATGAGGTCATCCTCGCTGAGTTTGTGGCCTGATTTCAAATCTCGCGTTAGAACAATGCTGCGACGGGCGTTCAAACGCGAAATCTCTTCAGTTGCGATCGGGGCCTTGGCTCGCGATGGGCCAAGCAATTCGTGAACCTGTTTTACATTTTTCTGAAACCGGAGCAAATCTTTTTCGTCCATCGCGTGATAGTGATCGTTGCCAGGCTGTGTCTTATCAAGAGTGAAGTGTTTTTCAAGCACCACTGCACCTAGAAGGTGTGCCGAAATCAAACTGGTCATTTGTTCGTTTGGCAGAGTGTGGTCAGAGTATCCGAGCAATAGTTCGGGATATCGATTGCGCAAATCAATCAACATACCCAGATGTGCATTTTCGTTGCGGGTCGGATAATTCAAGATGCAGTGCATCAAACAGATCTCTTTGGCGCCAGCACTGCGCAAAATTGTCAACGCAGCATCAATCTCGTCGATATTTGAGGCGCCCGATGACAAAATAACTGGTTTGCCAGTTGCTGCGACTTTTTTCAATAGCGGTGGATTTGTAATGTCTGCAGATGCGATTTTGAAGTACCGCACCAGGGGATTCAACATGTCGACTGCGCCCAAATCGAACGGAGTTGAGACGAACTCGATTTTGTGTTTTTTGCAGTGGGCTGCTAGCTCTTTGTATTCAGCCTCGCCAAAAGCGTCATATTTAGTGAATAACTCGTATTGGCTGGTTGTTGGCTCTTTGCTCGTATCCCAATACGAAGGTGAAAACTTTGATGCAATCAAACCCGCTTTGTAGGTCTGAAACTTTGCCGCGTCTGCACCACCACGCTTTGCTGATTCAATCAATTGTTTTGCAGTCTCCAGTGAACCTTCATGATTCACACCAATTTCAGCTATCACGTAGGGCAGATCGCTTTGACCGACAACGCGATCACCAAATTTGATTTGCGGCATCACTTTGTTGACTCGCTACCGTGCTTTTCGATTATGCGTTGACGGTGATGCTCCATTGCGGCCGCGTCATTCGTAGCGTTGTTCTCATGACGGCGATAACGGTATAAGGGCAACTCGAGACGATGAATCTGATACTTCTTCGTGAACCGCAAGCGAAGATCTGTCTCTTCGTGTAGCAAAAAAGATTCGTCGTAGAGCCCGATATCAATCAGTTGCTCTGTACGAAACATGATTCCGCATGCGATCGGATCTGTAAGACAGTTTTTTCGACCTAAGACTTCCTCTTGTTCATCTACTAATAGATAGTCGCATGCGACGGCGTCCATGTATTTATTCTCACGCAAAAATTCATGTAACAAATGCAAAAACTGTGCATTGACATAGTCGTCGGCGTCAACGCGCACGACAAATGGTGCTCGAGCTCGACGAATTGCCTTGTTTAACGATGCGGGTAAGCCGATATTTTTATCGTTGTTAATCAGCACAATCTCACTTGCGAATTCGTTGAGTACCGATGCGCTGCGGTCAGTGCTGCCGTCATTTATGACAACGATTTCAAACTTGTCGCGCGAAATTGTCTGCGAAATCAACGAACGAAGGCAGCGCGAGATGTATTTCTCTTGGTTATACGAAGCGACAATTACAGATATGACAGGTGAAGTCATGTTGTTTACCGTAGAACTTTCGACAGGGCTTTATGCAACCTCGCGGGCACGGCTTCATCCATTTTCACGACTACTGGCAGAGATACAGCGCATTCAAG
>Ga0208004_1000190_pt1 | contig 23616 bp, 21 predicted proteins | sample DEB08_DNA_6_FD_184522 | JGI IMG/M metagenome (GOLD analysis project Ga0208004, IMG submission 184522) | Aqueous microbial communities from the Delaware River and Bay under freshwater to marine salinity gradient to study organic matter... | ecosystem: Environmental > Aquatic > Marine > Coastal ...
GACAGTGCGAGAACCCCGCCGATGACGGCGGCGCTCATCCACATCCAGGAGGGGCCGTAGACCCCGACCTGCGACGTCGTCGCCTCGGCAACCACGTCGATGACGCCGACCGTGCCGGCGACACCCGCCACGGCCGTCCCGGTGGTCGCTTGCGTTTGCAGACGCTGTGCGTGACGGTCGTAGCGACGACGGGCGTAGGCCTGGAGGGCGACGGCCCGCTCCTGCTCGGCTTGGAGGGCGCGCGCCTGGGCACTGGGGCGCCCGGCTCGAGCCTGCTTCCAGGCGTCCACAGCATCGAGCCCCCGGGCGATGCCGGTCTGCAGCGCCTTGGCGAACGAATCCTGACCCACCCACCAACCGTAACCCCTCACCTTCTGCGCAGTTACCGCTGTTTTGCGTCCGATGTGCCCGCGGTATCGGCAAAGAAGACGTGGGGTGGGGATAGTGGGCAACGGGAGGCAAGGGACACGTAGCCTGCCCGGATGAGAGTCGCCATCGCCTCGGCCGCCACGGTCGCCATCCTGGCCCTGGCGGCATGCGGTTCGGTGGTCCCTACCGAGACCGCCCCGTCGAGCTCTCAGCCAGCCCCCCGCCCGGATCTAAGCCGTTTCTATGACCAGGACTTATCGTGGCGCGATTGCGGTCAGGACCAGTGCGCCGAACTCACCGTGCCGGTGGATTACGCCGATCCGCAGGGCTCGACCATCGAACTCGCGGTGCTGCGCCGCCCCGCCAACCGCACACCGGGTGGCGTGGTCGTGATCAATCCAGGTGGGCCGGGAGCCAGTGGCTACGACTACGCCGACTACGCCGCGCAACTCCTCTCCCCACGTCTTCTCGATGAGCGCGACATCGTGGGCTTCGATCCCCGGGGTGTGGGACGTTCTGCGCCGGTGACCTGTGGTGACCCAGCACTCATCGACGAACTCGTGGGCACCGATGGCACCCCGGACACTCCTGCGGAGACGGCCGCGGTGCAGCGCATCAGCGCTGAGTTCGCGTCGTCGTGCACTAGTGATCCGCCGGGATTGCTCGACCATCTGTCGACCCAGGACGCCGCGCGGGATCTCGATGTGCTCCGCGGCGTACTCGGTCAATCGGCCCTCGACTACCTCGGCGTGTCCTACGGCACCCACCTCGGGGCGACATACGCGCGACTCTTCCCCCAACAGGTCGGCCGATTCGTCCTCGACGCCCCCGTCCCGGCGAACCTCGATGCGGTGGAGTTGTCCCTCGCCCAGGCGGCGGGATTCGAGGATTCACTGCGCCGATTCCTTGCGGACTGCCTGCAGCAATCCGATTGTGTCTTTGGAAGTGCGGCGAACGTCGACGAGGCGCTGGCGGAGGTGCGAGCACTCCTTGAACGCCTCGATCAAGAACCCGCCACGACCAACGATCAAGACCGTTCCCTAACAGAGGCCGCCGCCACCTACGCCATCCTCATGAGCCTCTACCGCGTTGCGGATCGTGCACAGTTGCGCGATGCGCTGGGTTCCCTGGCGGTCGGCGACGGTGAACCCCTCCAGCGCATGCTCGACGAACGGCTGAGGCGCCTGCCCGACGGCACGTACGCCGACAACTCCGTCTCCGCCTTCGTTGCCATTACCTGTTCCGATCGCCCGCTGGCCGGATCGGTAGCCGACCTTGACGCCGACCTTTCCGGTGCCCCCTTCCTCGGCGAGTACATCGTGTGGGGCGCCGAGCCCTGCGCCGCAGGAGCCTTTGCGCCGATAGCGCCGGCACCCAAGGCCACCACGGAGACACCCACGATCGTCATCGTGGCGACCACGCACGATCCGGCGACGCCTCTCCCCTTTGCTGCGCTCCTCGCCGATGAGGTCGGCAACGCCGTCGTCATAACCCGCGAAGGGGACGGACACACGGCCTACCGCGAGGGCTCACCGTGCATCGACGACGCCATTGACGGCTTCCTCATGGATGGCGTGCTGCCTGCCGACGGCCTGGCCTGTCAGTGACCTACGCTGCCCACCATGAGCATCGGACACCCTGACGTCGACCTGCGCTCGGACACGGTGACGAAGCCGACCGATGCCATGCGCGCCGCCATGGCGTCCGCCGAAGTCGGTGATGACGTCTTTGGGGATGACCCCACGGTAATCACGCTTGAGCGGCGCGCCGCGGACCTGCTCGGCAAAGAGGCGGGGCTCTTCGTTGCCTCGGGCACGATGGGCAACCTGGTGAGCGTGATGGCACACGTCCCGCGCGGGGGGGAGATCATCGCGCCGGCCACCTCCCATGTCATCAACGATGAAGCGGCGGGGTACGCCGTTGTCGCAGGTGCCGGGATGGTCGGGATCGCCGAGATGTCTACCGGTGAAATGCTGGTGGAGGATGTCGTCGATGCGATCCGGGATCCGGACGATCCGCATTGCGCGCTCACGAGCCTCGTCATCGTGGAGAACTGTCACGCGCACTCGATGAGTCGACCCATCACCCCTGACTACATGGCCCAACTGCGACGGGCACTTCCGGATTCACTGCCGATTCACGTCGATGGAGCACGCCTTTTCAACGCGGCCATAGCGCTGGATGTCCCGGTGCGCGAACTCGTCCAGGACGCTGACTCGGCAACGTTCTGCCTCAGCAAGGGGCTGGCGACGCCGGTGGGCAGCGTTGTGGTGGGCACGCGGGACTTCATCACCCGAGCCCGTCGCGCTCGCAAGCTGCTTGGTGGCGGAATGCGCCAGGCGGGTGTCCTGGCGGCGGCGGGGCTTGTAGCACTCGCGGAGGCCGACGACGGAACCGTTGATCGACTCGCCGAGGACCATGTCCTGGCGCGAGTGCTCGCCGAAGGGCTCGCGAGGCAGGACGGCATCGTCAGTCCGGGTCACCTCGCGCAGCCGACGACCGGGGCGCTGGATCCGGGCCGCGTGGCGACGAACTTCGTCCTGTTCGCGGTCGAGGGCGGCCTTGATCGCCGTGCGGCGTACCTGCGAGCGCTCGCCGATCAGGGTGTAGCCATGGTGGCCTATCCGCACGGCCAGGTCCGCGCGGTGACACACCTGGGTATCGAACGCGCAGATATCGAACGCACCATCGCCGCGAGCGCTCAGGCGTTGGCTGCCACTAGACCGTGAGGGCAACGACGGCGGCCAGCGCCACGAGCACGCCCGACCATTGCACGCGGGACATGCGCTCCTTGAGCAGGAAGTGGGCCAGCAGCAGAGTGGGTGCCGGATATAGCGCACCGATGACGGCGACGACGGAGAGTTCACCGTTTTGCGCGGCGAGCTGGAATGTCCCGTTCGCGATCGCGTCTAGGGCGCCTGCGCCGATCGCCAGGAGCCACGGATAGGGCTGCCAGGACTCGCGCCCGCGACGCACGAGGAGATAGATCGCAACAGCGCCGACTCCGATGGTCGACCACCACCGACTGATGGTGGCGACCCAGACCCCGGAGCCCTCTGGTGCGACTCCGAGTGCCGTGAGGAACAGGCCGATGGCGAGGCCGGCACCCGCGGAGAGGAGGAGTGCCCGCGGAGTGACCTTCGCGTGTTCGCCGGACTCGCGGCTGACGAGGATCACTGCGATGAGGGCGAGGACGCAGCCCACGACGAAGAGGGCGGTGAGCGGGTCCCCGAGGAGGAGTCCGGCGAGCACGGGGATCGCCGCCCCACCGATGGCCGTGAGCGGGGACACGATGCCCATGGGGCCGGTCGCGAGGGCGGCGTACAGCAAGATCATGCCGGCGGTGCCGACGAGCGAGGTCGCCAGCGACAGAAGGAGGACGTCGCGATCGATGGTGCCCGGGATGACGAACATCGCGAAGAGGGTGAGGACGATGGCGCCAGCGGGGTAGGCCATGGCGATGACGCGGACGCTGCCCACTCGGCGCGATCCGACGCCGCCAGCCACATCGGCCGAACCCCAGGCCACGCTGGCGACGAGCGCGAGCAGGGCGCCCATCGCCACCTCCTCGAGTCCGGGGGCGTCACTCTACGTGTTGTTTCGTTGCGGCCGGTGACGGGTCCGTGCTATCTAATCCCGGTGACCTCATCCATGGAACGCCGAACCTTCCTCAGTGCCGGCGCTGGTGTGGCTGCGGCGGCAGCACTGCCACTGGGAGCGGCTGGTAGCGCGAGTGCGGCCGAGCGCGCGGCCGCCTGGCCCGCGCCGAAGGTGTGGAACGAGTTGCGGCGCAAGGTGGGCAATCGACTGATCAAGCCGGAACAGCCCTGGGCGCGGCTGAAGCCGGGTCCACTCCCAGAGCGTTTCATGAATCCCTGGTACCTCGAAGAGGAGCCCGGCGCCACCCAGTCGACGGGTATGTACAAGGCGTGGAAGTCAACGGTAAGTGAATACGCCGTAGCGGCGGAGAGCGCCGAAGACATCGCCGCGGCGGTCAACTTCGCGCGCAGACAGGGGGTTCGCCTCGTCGTCAAAGGCACCGGGCACGACTACTACGGACGCTCATGCGGACCGCGCAATTCACTGCTGATCTGGACGCACAACATGCGGCGTATCACCGTGCATGACTCGTTCGTGCCCAAGGGTGCGCCAGCCGGCACTGCCGGAGTGCCGGCGGTGACCACGACCGCCGGAAGTCGGTGGCTCGAGGCGTACAAGATTGCATCGGCGAATGGTCTCTACCTTCAGGGCGGTGGCTGCACGAGTGTGGGCGCCTGCGGTGGGTTCGCCCTCGGCGGGGGATTCGGATCCTTCAGCAAGCGCTTCGGAAGCGGGGCGGCCGGCGTGCTCGAAATGCAACTGGTCTTGGCGAACGGCACGGTCGTGACGGCGAACGCGCACAAGAACGCTGATCTCTTCTGGGCCTTGCGGGGTGGTGGCGGCGGCACCTTCGGCGTCGTGACACGCATGACCTTGCTCGCACATCCGGAGCCCGCGCTGTCCGGCTGGATCTCCGGGCCGATCGTCGCCAAGTCCGATGCGGCCTACCTCGAACTGCTGCAGCGTTACGTCGAGTTCTGCCGCGACACGTTGTCGTCTCCCGCCTGGGGCGAGGGCGTGATTCTCAACCCCGACTACGGCATGGCGGGAGGCTTCGACGACTCCAATGTCCTCCAGGTGGGTACGACGTTCCTCGACATGCCGGTTGACGAGGCTATTGCCGCGTGGGAGCCCTTCTTGTCGCCACTGCGCGAACGTCCGGATGATTTCAGTGTTGATGTGGCGTTTAGCAGCCAAGCCTTCCGCAATCGGTGGAACCCCACGGCCACGGAGGCGATCTTCGACAACCGCCGCAATGCTCCCGCCGGCTACTACTGGTGGAAGGGCAATGCATCGGAGGTGGCGGCGTACTGGGGCGGCTACGACGGCCGTGGGGTGCCCATGTCCGCCACACAGGGCGCCAATGCGCGCACGCTCGCCCAGGGACTTTTTGACGCATCGCGAACATCGCTTGTGCTCTGGCAGACCAACAAGGCATTAGCGGGGGAACATCCCGAAGCCGAGGCACGTGACCGTGAGACGTCAATCAACCCGGCCGTCTTTAACAACATCGCCTTCATCACCATCGGTGCTTGGCAGCAGGGCCGCTTCGTCGGTGTCAAGGGCCACGAGCCGGACGCAAAGACCGCGAGGACTCAATACGACGGCAATCTCGCGGCCTCGGCGGCGATCCGCAAGGCGACACCGGGCGGGGGTTCGTACTCCAACGAGGGCAGCTACTTCGAGGAGAACTGGCAGAGCGAGTTCTGGGGAGACAACTACCCACGCCTGCTGCGTATCAAGAAGAAGTACGACCCCACCAATCTCTTCACCGTGCACAAGGGCGTGGGCTGGGGTGAGTACTAGCCCTAAGGGATCGGTCGGCCCAGGATGCGACGGAATCCGTCGCGCAACGTCCAGCCGCTGCTCTCTGGAGATGGTGGTGGCTTCGGTGTCATCGCCGCAATGACACTGTCGTACGTTGCCCGCGGCAGGATGGCGCCTTCACGGCGTACGGCGTTGGGTGCGACGGCGAGGATGCGATCGCGACGGAGCCAACTCGCTCTGCCCTCGGCGTCCCAGGGCCCGCTTCCGATCGCCAGCCAATCCCGGTCCCCGCTGCGATCACGGCTCGACAGCATCAGTCCGACCAGACGGTGATCCTCCGCCCGGCCGACGATGGCGATGGGGCGGTCCTTGCCTACGGTGTGGTCCTCCTCGTAGGAGACCCACGCCCAAACGATCTCGCCTGGGTCGGGATCGCCATCCATCTCCGGTGAGTACTCCCAACTCACCGGACCGGAATAGGTGTGCGCACCCCCGCGTTCGGGCTCGGGCTCGCCGTCGGACACCGGTGAATCATCCCCGCATCATGAGGTAGAGGACGAGGAACGAAATGGGCAGGCCGAAGTCGTATAGCAACACGATGGAGTTGCCAGGCGCGAAGTTCTTCGACGTGACCATCTCGCGAATGTGATTGGCTCCGGCGAGGACGAGGAATACCGACAGGGCGACGGCGACGGGAAGCCAGGCTGCCGACGAACTTTGCGCCGCGATGATCCCGGCAAGTCCAAAGCCAAAGGAGGCAAATCCGAGCTCGTACTGGAAGCCATTGGTCTGCCATCCGATGTTCTTCGAGGTCCTCTTGGCGAACACGGTGTGCATGACACCACTCACCAAGACCATGAAGCCAGCCGGGATGTAGAGCATCCACCTCATGGCGGAGTCAGCGAAGGCCTCTCCGCTCACGGCGCCGGGGGCCGCGACATTGAAGAGGGCCAGCGCCCAGGCGATCACGATGGTCAACGGTAGAAAGAGAACTCCCATGCCGCTGAGGGTAGAGCGCTGGGCGGGCGATTCCTAGAGGTTTGCTTCGAGCGCTTGCCGCATCACGGACGCGGACAATTCCCGGCCAGTCCACAGTCGAGCGTTCGTCAGCGCCTGATTCACCAGCATCCCAAGCCCGGGCAGCACCGTGCATCCGCGAGCCTCGGCGCGCTGAAGGAACCGCGTCATCGGTGGATTCGCGACGACGTCAGCCACCAGCATGTGTGGTTGCAGCGAGTCATCGTCGATGGCGGGAGTGTCCACGCTGGGATGGAATCCGATCGACGTCGCATTGACGACGATGTCGGTCTCTGTCCGTACGACGTAGGTCCCGTCCCACACGACGAAGTCACAGATCGCGGGTGTTCGAGAGTCGACCAATTGGGCCAGCTCGGTCCCGCGCTGGAGTGAGCGGTTGACGATCGTGATGTGGGCCGCTCCAGCCAGCGCCGTTTCAACGGCAATAGCCCGAGCCGCTCCGCCGGCACCGAGGATCACCACGCTCTTGCCGGCCGGATCGACCAGGTCGCGCAGTGCATTGACGAATCCCTGGCCGTCGGTGTTCTCCCCGGTCAGGTGGCCATCCCGATTGATCACGCAGTTGACAGCGCCGATGATCTCGGCCGACGGAGCGAGTTCATCGAGGTGGGCCAGGATCGACACCTTGTGGGGGATGGAGCAGTTGAACCCCAGCCAGTCCATCCCGATAGCACCCCGTACGGCGTCCCCGAGCCGTTCCGCGGGCACCTCGCAGTTGATGTAGCGGATGTCGAGGCCCGCCTCCGCGTAGGCGGCCTCCATGATCGCCACCGTCGGATTCTGTGCCGCGGATGTCGAGAATGAGCCGGTGAGTTGAGAGAGAAATCCGCCCACGATTGCCTCCGATTGCCGTGACTGCCCCACGTGCGATGGGAGGAGCCTAGTGGTCCATGATCGGGGGATGGCTCGCATCGGAATCCTCGGCGTCGGCACGATCGCGGAAGCGGTAGTGCGCGCCATGTGCACGCGACCAGGTCAGGCGGACGAGTTCATCCTGTCGCCGAGATCGGAGGCGAGGTCGATGCGCCTGGCGGAGGAGTTCGGCAACTGTCGACGCGCGGAGTCCAACCAGGCGGTCATTGATGCGTGCGACATCGTCGTCCTCGCCATGCGGCCCCAGGACCTCGACGAGGCGCTCGAGGGTCTCACCTTTCGTGAGGATCAGATCGTCGCCAGCTTCATCGCGGCGCTGCCGCCGTCGCAGGTCGCCGAGCTCACCGCCCCGGCCATCCGGACGTGCCAGGTCATTCCCCTGCCGGCCATCGCCGTGCATCGTGGCCCACTCGTCATCAGTCCCGGAATCCCCGAGGTGGTCGAGGTGTTCGACGGTCTCGGCGATGTGATCGTCTTGGATGACGAGACCAAGATTCGCGTGCTCAGCTGCGCATCCGCGATCATGTCCACCTACTACGAGGCGCAGAACCGGGTTATCGACTGGATCGTCGATCAGGGCGTGGCACCACAGACCGCCTCTCTCTACATCCGCAGCGAATTGGAGGGCCTTGCCAGTGTCGGCAAGGCGGTATCGGAGGATCAGCGGGCAGATCTCCCCGCCGAGCATCAGACGCCGGGTGGACTCAATGAGCGCGTGCGAGCCGGACTCCTCGAGCAGGGTTGGTTCGACGCGCTCGTCGCCCAAGTCGACGGCATCTACCGGAACGCCGTTCTGCGTGGACCGGACGCCGACTGACTGCGCAAGAGGCGCCGCCACCGCCACACACCTATAGTCAAGTGGTGCGTGCGTTCATCGGAGCTCTTGTTCTCGGCCTGTTCGTGGCCCTCGCTCCGACGACCGCCGCCCAGGCCGCGCAGTCCCTCATCATTGAGGGTGCGGCGACGAGCGCTGACGATCCAACGCCGGTCCTCCTCGACGCCGATCTCTATCTCCCCCAGCAAACCCCCGCGCCCGCCATCGTGCTGGCGCACGGGTTCGGGGGCAGCAAGCAGTCGGTGGCCGAGGACGCGCAGTGGTGGGCCGACCAGGGGTATGTCGTCCTGGCCTACACAGCGCGCGGCTTCGGTGAATCAACCGGCACCATCTCGATGAACTCTCCCCAATTCGAGGTAGCGGACGCGCAGCGCATTCTCGATGACCTGGCCGGGCGACCAGAGGTTGTCATCGACTCCTCCGGCGATCCACGGGCCGCTGTCGCCGGTGGCTCCTATGGCGGGGCCCTGGCCTTGCTTCTCGCCGGGTACGACGACCGGGTCGATGCGGTGGCCTCGGACATCACCTGGGCGGACCTGGAGTCCGCGCTCTTGCCGCAGTTCGGCGTCGGCGAGCCGACTCCGGGCGTGTACAAGTCCCTGTGGACCTCCTTCTTCTTCGCCTCCGGGCTCGGCTTCACACCCGGTGCACCGGTCACCGAGTGCGGTCGCTTCAGTCCCGACTGGTGTGCGGCCTATCTCGATGTGGCCACGAAGGGGACGGTGTCACCGGATGTCGCGCAGTTGATGCGTGCGTCATCACCGGTCACCGTCGCCGATCAGATCACGGCACCGGTGATGCTCGGCGGGGGTGAGGCAGACTCGCTCTTCCCCCTCTCCCAGACAAACCTCAATGCCGAAGCCATCACCAGCGCGCCCCTCAAGGTGGTGTGGCATGCCGGCGGTCATGACGGCGGTGTCAACGAGAACGAGCGGCTGCGTGATCTCACTGCCGCGTGGTTCGACGCGCATCTGCGGGGTGGTCCCGCCGTAGCGAACACGTTCGAGGTATCACTCACCACCGGGTCAGCGCTGAATTCCCGCGATGCGGGCTCGGTTGAGGTCCTCACGGCTCAGACGTACCCGGGACTCTTCGGTGATGCCCAGACGGACCTTGCGTTGGCGGGTCCTCCGCAACAGGTACTCGCTCCGGCGGGCGGTGAACCTGCGGCGATCACGGCCCTTCCGGGGGCGGGTGGACTTGGTGCACTCGCCGGCGATCGTCTTGGTGTTCCAGTCCCAGGTCAGACGGCCGCCTTCATCACCGAACCGTTGCCGACCGGACAGCGCATCATCGGCTCGTCCCGCGTGCAGATCACGGTGTCGGCGGATCGGCCACTCACCGATGCGATCCTGTACGCCGCATTGCGCGTCGTGGGAGCGGATGGGCGCCAGACGCTGCCCCAGGGATTGGTGTCACCGATTCGCATCGGCCAACTTGGACCAGACCCAGTGACGCTCGACGTCATCCTGCCGACGATCGTGGCGCAGGCAGCGGCCGGTGAACGTCTCGCCGTGACCGTGTCGACGACCGACTTCGGCTTCCGCAATGCAACCGAGCCCGCGGTGTACACCGTGCAGGCAGGCCCCACGGTCGCGGTCCCCTCCGTGACCGGAGCGGTCGGCAGCGTGAGCATGCCAGCCTGGTTGTGGCCGGTAGGGGCGCTTGTGGTGACGCTCCTGATCTGGGCGGCTATTGCTCTGCTGCGCCCCCGTTATCACGATCCGGTGTCACCCGAGCCGGTCGCTCCACTCGCGGTGAGCAACCTCGTCAAGGAGTTCCGCGGTGGCCTGCGAGCCGTCAACGACGCCTCCTTCGACATCCCCGCCGGTACGGTCGTGGGACTGCTCGGTCCCAATGGGGCGGGCAAAACGACCACGATGCGGGTCGCCATGGGGCTTATCGCACCGACATCGGGCGATGTGCGGATCTTTGGCGAGGTCACCCACCCGGGATCCGCGGTTCTGTCACGGGTCGGCTGCTTCGTTGAAGGTCCGGGATTCCTCCCGCACCTGTCCGGCCGCCGCAATCTGGATCTGTTCTGGCGAGCGTCGGGTCGCACCGGTGACCCGCAGCTTGGCGAGGTCCTTGAGATCGCGGGACTGGGCAGCGCGGTCGATCGGCGTGTGCGCACCTACAGCCAGGGGATGCGGCAGCGTCTCGGTATCGCGCAGGCGATGTTGGGTATGCCGGACCTGCTCGTCCTCGATGAACCGATGAATGGACTCGATCCGCCGCAGATCCGTGAGATGCGCGATGTGCTCAAGGCGTACGCCGCCGCCGGGCGCACCGTCATCGTCTCGTCGCATCTGCTCAGTGAGGTGGAGCAGACCTGCAGCCATGTGGTCGTCATGAACCGCGGCACGGTGGTCTACAGCGGCACGGTCGAGCACCTGCTCGCGGGCCGCTCGGGTTTGCGCCTCGAGGATGTCTTCCTCGAACTCGTGGGCGAGGGACACGGGGTGGAGCGATGACCGAGACCGGCTATCGCGTGCACCGCACACTGACGGTGCGTGTCGAACTCGCGCGCCAACTCCGGCGTCGGCGTACCTGGATCGCCCTTGGCCTGGTGATCGCCCTCCCGCTTATCGTGGTGGCGGCGGTCAAACTTGGTCCGCAGCAGCGTGGCTTCGGAGATGGCGATCTTGATCTGGTGGGTCTCGCCACCGCGGGTCCGTGGAACTTCACCCTGACGATGCTGCTGTTCTCCTCGGGCTTCCTGCTCACCATCCTCGCGGCGATGTTCCTCGGGGATGCGGTGGCGAGCGAGGCGTCCTGGTCGACCCTGCGCTACCTGCTGGCCGCACCAGTGCCGAGGCGACGACTCCTGCGCGCCAAGGTGATCGTGGGCCTCATTCTCACGCTGCTCACGCTGCTCGTGCTTGTCGTCGCATCGCTCCTCATTGGCTGGATCGCATTTGGTGGCTCGGCACTCACCAGCCCGCTCGGCGGCACCTTCAGCACGGCGGACTCGTGGCTCCGGCTCGGGGTGGTGGCGGGTTACATCGGCCTGATGCTGCTCATTCCTGCCGGGATTGCCTTCCTCGCCAGTGTGCTCACCGACGTGCCACTGGGCGCGGTCGGTGCTGCCGTGGTCCTCGTGATCGTCCTCAACATCGTCGAAGCGCTCGAGGCATTGGGCGACCTTCGTCAGTTGCTTCCCGGCCACTACACCGACGCGTGGACAGCCGCCCTCGTCGATCCAATCTCCTGGAACGACATGGCGATTGGCGGGGCCTACGCCGTCGTGTTCTTCGCGATCATGGTGGCGGCCGCGACGCTGCGTTTCGACCGCAAGGACATCACCTCGTAATTGCGGCGCGGCCCGTGGCCGAACGGGTACCGTCAACCCGTCGTGTGACACCGCGGGGAGGAAGTACGCGTGAGCAGGCTGCGGGTGGTGCCCGAGGGGGTCTCGGTCGAACTGCTCACCGGGGAGACGATTCTCGAGGCACTCCAGCGCACCGGACACGTCTATCGTGTCGGCTGTCGTCGCGGCGGTTGTGGCATCTGCAAGGTGGACATCGTGAGCGGTGATGTGACGTACCCGCGACGACTGGCAGACCGACTGCTGAGCGACGACGAGCGGGGTGCCGGCGTGTGTGTTTCGTGCCGAGCTGTGCCTGTGGGAGATCTCATCATCACGCTTCGTGGTCAGACCCTGCAGTCGCTTGTGCCCGCGCAGGATGGGGCCTGACCGGATTCGTGATCGGCGCCGAATCACGGCACCGGCCGACGTGAACGTGGCGTGGTTCCGCTCACTGGAACGCGCGGCTAACATGTGAGCGTGCGCGAGAGGGCGGTCACCGGTGGACTTCAAACGGTGGCTGCGGCCCTCGATCTCCTTGACTGCTTCGCCGAGGATGAGGAGCTCGGCGTCACCGAGGTGAGTCGCCGCCTGAACGTGGCCAAGAGCACCGCGCACCGCCTACTGGTGACACTCACGTCCCGAAACATCTGCGAACAGAACCCCCGGACCGGCAAATACCGTCTGGGTCTGCACCTCTACGAACTAGGTCAACTCGCCGTCACGCGTACCGAGCTGCGCAGATGCGCACGAAGCCTGCTCGAGGAACTTCGAGAAGTTACGGGGTGGGCGGTGCAACTCTCGGTGACGTCCGGAGTAGACACGTTGGTGCTGGAGCGCCTCATGACGACGCGAAGCGTGAAGGCCCTGCCGGACTTCAACCGCCGATTGCCGGGAAATGTCACCGCTCACGGCAAGGCCCTGTGCGCCTTCGACCCCGATTTTGCCCGTCGCCGCATCGAAGCGGGTTTGCCCGGCCCCACGGAATTCTCGATCACTGATCCCAAGCTCTTCCGGGCCGAACTTGAGGTCATTCGCCGGCGCGGCTACGCAACAGCAACAGGCGAAGCAATGCCCGGCGTCTCCTCGGTGGCAGCGCCGGTGTTGGACTCTCGCGGCATCGCCATTGCGGCACTCGCCATCAATGGGCCGCCTTCGGAGATCGTCCCCATGACCGCACGGCTTGGCAGGTTGCTCCAGGCGGCTGGCCGCCGACTCGCGAAGGACATGCGCGCAGACATCCTCCGCTAGGCGCAGGCTCTGGCACGATGAGGCCATGCCCTCCACCACTCCCACCGAGGTCGTCCCACGCCGCGCCAGCGTCGTCCTCACCGCCCTCATTCTCGGCGCGGTGGTGGCCAATCTCAATCTCAGCGTCGCCAATGTGGCGCTTCCGGATATCGGCAAGGCCCTCGATGCGGGCCAGACGGAGATCAACCTGATCGCGGTCGGCTGCACCCTGGGACTAGCCATGTCGGTCCTCTATCTCGGAGCGCTCGGCGATCGGTATGGCCGCAAGCTCATGCTGATGCTCGGCATGATCCTTACGCTGCCCGCGAGTGCGGTATCAGCGTGGGCGCCCGATGGGATCGTGCTCATCGGCGGTCGAATCTTCACCGGCGTGGCTGCTGGCCTCGCCTATCCGACCACGCTTGCACTGATCACGGCGCTGTGGGGACCGGGTCGCAAGCGCGTGGCGGCCATCGCCCTGTGGTCCGGTATCGGCAGCGGTGGAGCTGTGCTCGGTCCGGTCATCGCTGGTGCCCTGCTGGAGTGGTTCTGGTGGGGGTCGGTCTTCCTCATCGCGGTCCCGCCCGCGCTCGTGGCGCTCCTCCTGGTGTGGAAGTTCGTGCCCGCCCATGTCAACGAATCCACCAAGCCGGTCGATAATCTCGGTGGGATCCTCTCCGTCTTCATGATCGCGGCCCTCGTGCTGGGGCTGAGTGCCATCGCGGCCCCCGGAGCCTTCGTGCCCTCCCTCATCATCATCGGGCTGTCCTTCGTCGTGGGCTTCTTCTTCATCGTGCGGCAGCGGCGCGCTCCCAACCCGCTCTACGACCTTCGCTACGCGAAGCGGCGACTGTTCTGGATCTCCGCGATCAGCGGCATGATCGTTTTCGGTTCGCTCATGGGATCGATGTTCGTGGGTCAGCAGTTCATCCAGGACGTGCTGGGCTACTCGAGCCTGTCGGCGGGGCTCGCGGTGCTTCCGGCCGCCGTCATGATGGTGGCGATGTCGCCGGTGGCGGCGCGCCTCGTCAATAGCCTGGGCTCGCGCGACACGCTCCTCATCGGCTCCGCGCTCGTGGTGGCCGGGTTCGTCGTGATGCTCCTCCTGTGGGTCGAGTCCACGCCGTACTGGCAGGTGGGTATCGCCTACGCCTTCGTCGGTGCGGGAGTCAGCATCGCACTGGCTCCCGCCTCGCGAGCCCTGACGAGTTCCGTTCCGGTCGATCACGTGGGCATGGCGTCCGGCACCTCAGACCTGCAGCGTGATCTCGGCGGTTCGATCATGCAGGCTCTCCTCGGCTCGCTCCTCACTGCTGGATACGCCGCCGCGATCGCGAAGCAGATCAGCAACAGTTCCCAGGCCGCGTCGATCACCGCTGAGACCGAAGCGACCCTGCAGAAGTCCTTCACTAGCGCGCAGGCAGTGGGAGAGCAGTACCCGCAGTACGCCTCGGCGATCACGGCCGCCGCCCGAGAGTCCTTCCTCACGGGTGCCAACTGGGCCTATCTCGCGGCCATAGTTGCCGGTGCCGGTGCCATCGCACTCGTGTGGTTCGCCTACCCCAAGAAGCAGCGCGAAACGGAGATGCTGCAGGAGTACGCGAAAGAAGACGCCGCGTCCTCCTAGCGGTGTCGGGCCGTCGGCATGGCCCGCCTGGGGTTCGACGTCTCGGTGTGTCGAACCTATCGCCGATCAGAAGATCCCGCGGCGTGCTCCGGCATCGAGGAAGATCGTCGCTCCGTGCTGAGCATCAGCGTGCGGTGCAAGGAGGTCGACGATGACACCGGCAACGTCCTGCGCTGACGGCAGCCGGCCGGCGGGGTATTCGGCCAGCGTCCTTGCTCGCATGTCCTCGATCGAGATTCCCTCTCCCGCGGCCTTCGCGGCGAGGAGCGCGTCAACGCGTGGACTGTCAAACGGACCAGGAGCAATGAGATGGACGGATGCACCTTGGGCGCCGATCGGGCGGACAAGTTGGCGTACGAGGTTGGCGAGTGCAGCGTTAGCCACTCCGGCGAGCGGCGCATGTTCGCTGGGCTCAATCCCAAGGTGACCACCGATTGCGACGAGGCGGCTGTGCGGCGCGAACCGATCCGAGACGGCGTGGACGAGCCGCAGGAATCCACCCGCCTTGAGATCCACGGCGGTAGCGAGCATTCCGGGATCGACATCCATGACACCGGGAGAGCCCGGCAGGCCAATGCCGTGCACCGCCATCGCGAGGTCACCGGGTGGGAGGGCTTCTCGGATCCGTTCGATGGCACGGTCATCGCCCAGGTCGGCGGCAATCCCCGCGACTTCGCCCACGCCGGGCATTTCGCCGGATCGGCTGACCGCGAGTACGTCGATGCCGCGATCGGCGAGCAATCGGACCAGGGCGGTGCCCAGGGTGCCGGTGGCTCCGGTGACAACAGCAATGCGGTCAGCCATGCGCGGAGGCTATCGCGCTCTCGTTGTACGTGTATCCGGAACAGATCTCACGCGGGAGCGGGGCGTCTGGTTCACTCACCGCATGCCCGTGGTGACCTACCGTCTCGTTCAAGGTCTGCACACCGATGAGGAGATCGCTGCGCTGTTGACGCGCTCCAGTGCCCTCTTCGCCGAGGTTGTCGGCGCCCCCATCGATCGCATCCGTGCGTTCGTAGAGGAGACCCGCCCCCAGGCCACCGCCGTGGCGGGCCAACTCGTGAGCGAGGGGGCGGCCGAGGCTCCGTTCTTCGAGTTCCTCCTCTTCGCCGGTCGACCAGTCGAGCACGCCCACCGCCTGCTCGAGGGTTTCACCGATCTGCTCGTGGAGATTCTCGGCTCGGATCGCTCGCTCATCCGTGGCCGGTGCCAGTTCGCCGATCCCGATCACTGGGCAATCGCCGGCGTACCTGCCTCGGTCGTACGCAAAGCCGAGGTTGACGCGCGCGCGGCGACCGCGAAGGACTAGCCGGCCACCAGCAGGAACACGGCCAGGCCGATGGTCTGGACGATGAGCAGGTTGCTGGCATTCGAGGCCAGCACGTTGTGGGTGACTTCCTCCGTTGCCCGGTGCAGGGCCCGTCCGCGATGCGCGTGATAACTCGAGACGAAGGTCGTCAGCTCCGGCAGACTGGTCACGACGCCCATGAGCAAGCCGATAACGACCTGCGGTACCCCGAACGTCGTCCCGAGTTCGTGCACGGTCCCACCGAGGGCATCACCGAGGAAGTACAGGCCCACGAGCGCGAGCGCGATAATGGCGCCGTTCAGCACGAGATACGTGCGCTTGCCAAGTCCGCGCCCGACTTCGACGCGGCTGAACTCCTCGTACTCCACCGGTCCGGGTGATTCGTGGGATATGCGACGCAGCACGACCAGGTAGGCGGCATAGCCCAGAACGAAGATCGGGATGACCCACGCGGACTCCACCTGACCGGTCAGGAGCAGCACAATGGGGACGACGATGCTGATGCCGATGAGGACATGCTCACGTCGTAGGCGGGGGCTGCCGAGATCCCTGAGGCCGCGGTACGCCGTGGCCGCGCCCATGGCGAGCAGCACGTTGATGATGTTGCTGCTCAGGATGTTGAAGGCCACCGCGGACATGAAGCCGGTCGCTGCCACGGCGATCGTGGTGACGAGTTCGGGCACGCTGGTGAGGTAGCCGAGCAACTGCCCGGCCGCTCGGTTGCCCAGGTGCAGCCGATGTGCGATGCCTTTGGCGGGTTGATAAAGCAGGAAGCGGGCCACCACGATGATGAGCCCGGTGAGTGCCAGGAACTGCAGGAGAGTCCACAGCAGAGCCGGCATTTGTCCAGATTACGGGGCCGCGCGCGCCGACGTGTCGGGGCCCGCTCCTCGTCCTAGAAGCTGAAGGGCCAGGCCTTGAAGTAGTTCCGCAAGCGCAGCCAGAGTCCGTAGAGCCCGCGTGGCTCCAGGATGAGGAAGAGCACGATGAGAAGGCCAAAGATGATCGTCTGGAGCTCGAAGACATTGAGCAGGCCGCCGTCGCCGATCCCACCGGCGCCAGGGATGAATCCAGTGATCCAGTTGACGAGTTTGGGCAGGAGTACGACGAAGACGGCGCCCATGATCGAGCCGGTGATGGTCGCCAGACCACCGATGAAGACGACGGCGAGGAAGTCGATCGAGAGGAAGATGTTCCACGTCTCCGGTGAAATGCGGCCGATGACGATGGACAGCAGTGCCCCGGAGATGCCGGCGTAGAAGGACGACACGGAGAAGGCCAGCGTCTTGGTGCGCAGCAATGAGACGCCCATGACCTCTGCGGCCACGTCACGGTCACGGACTGCGGCGAAATTGCGGCCGAAGCGAGAGCGGACGAAGTTGCGGGCCGCGAAGGCGAGCACGAGGAAGATGACCAGCGTGGCGAAGTAGAAGATGGTGAAGCGATCGATGCGGTAGCCGAGGATGGTCTGGTTGGAGAACAGATCAAAGCCGAGGAAGACCGGATCGGCCGGTGCTCGCCCGACGCCGGCGCCTCCGGTGATCGGCTTGGCCTCCTTGAAGATGTGCTCACCGATGAAGACCAGACCCAGGGTCAAGATGGCCAGGTAGAGGCCGCGCACGCGGGCGGCCAGGGGGGCCAGGATCAGGGCGATCAGAGCCGGCACGAGCCCCGCGAGGGGAAGCCAGATCGCCATGTCCCAGCCCAGGCCGATGACGTCGCCTTTTGATTCCCCACCGAGCACGGCGGCGGTGTAGGCACCCAGCCCCATGAAGAACGCCTGTCCGAGGGAGACCTGGCCGGCGTACCCGGTGAGCAGGTTCAGGCCAATGCCGCCGATGGCATAGATAAGGACGGTGGTCAGGAGAGCCACCATGTCGCGCTGCAGGAGGAAGGGCAGGATGCCCAGGGCGAGGATCCCGACGATTGCCCAGTTCCGCTTCACGCGCGTGTTGAAGATGCTCATCTCGCGCGCGTAGCTGGTGAAGAGTTGCGGGCGACCGCGGACGGTCTTGCGGGAGTCCTTCGTTGCGGTGGTCATACCCGCACCACCTCCTTCGTGCCGAAGAGTCCGTAGGGTCGAATCATCAGCACGATGATCATGATGATGTAGGGCACGATGACGTCGAAGTTCGCGCCGAGCCACGGCGCAAACTCCGGTTGGTAGGTCCGCGTGAGCGATTCCGCGACGCCGATGATCAGGCCTGCGATGACGGATCCCTTGATGGAGTCCAGGCCGCCCAGGATGATCACCGGCAGGGCCTTGAGGGCCACCAGGGCGATCGTCGTCTCGACGCCGGAACTGCCCGCGGTGAGCAGCGCACCGGCGAGCGCGGCCATCGCGGCGGCGATGCCCCAGGACAAGCCGAACATCCGCCCGACGTTGATGCCCTGCGCGAGACTCGTCTCCTGATCGAAGGCCGTGGCGCGCATTGCGAGGCCCGTGCGTGAACGGGTGAGGAAGAGACCGACGATGGCGATGGCGGCAAGAGCGATCACGAGTCGGGCGATGTCGATGGTGAACAGGCGGGCGCCGAGTACGTCGATGGTGTTGAGACCGAACGGATCATTGACGGTGAGGAGTTCCGAACCGATGAGGCGTCCGGCCACGATGAGCAAGATGATGAAAATTCCGACCGTCACCGTGGCCGCCGAGAACGCAGGTCTGCCCACCATCGGGCGCAGTGCCACCCGCTCAATGATCATGCCGATGATGGCCATCACCGCCATACCCAGGAGCACGGAGAGCCAGAACGGAAGACCCACGGCGTTGCCGAAGGATCCGGTGAAGAATGCGCCCAGGATCATCAGCGCGGGTGTCGCAAAGTTGATCACCCCCGTGGCGCGGTAGATGATGACGAAGGACACACCCAGGAGTGCGTACAGGCCGCCGAGGCCGAATCCGCGAACGAGCGAGGCGATGAGATCTTCCACGGCTACGCCTCCCCGCGCGAGACGACGATGACGTCACTTTGGTCGCCCCCGGGCAGCTGGTCAGCACCCGAGTACATGTCCTCAATGAGAGGCGCAAACGACTGCGTGAGCGCCGACCGCTTGACCTTCTGGGTGGCGGTCAGCTCACCATCCTCGTGGTCCAAGGCCTTCGTCAGCATGCGGAACTTGCGGATGTTCTCCACGCGCGCGGTGCCCTCGTTGACTTTGGCGATCACCCCCTGCACGAGCTTGAGGATCTCTTCGCGCTCGGACAGATCGCGATACGTCGTGTAGGGGATGCGCTTGGCTCTCGCCCATTGCCCGGCGGTGTCCTCCTCGATACCGATGAGGGCGGTCAGGTAGGGGCGCTGATCGCCGATGACGATGGCCTCGCGGATGAATGGCGAGGCCTTGAGCGCGTTCTCGAGTTCGGAGGGGGAGATGTTTTTGCCGCCTGCCGTGATGATGATGTCCTTGATGCGATCGACGATCTTCAAGTGGGTGCCGTCGACCCACACGCCGACATCTCCGGTGTGCAGCCACCCGTCCGCATCGATGGACTCGGCGGTCGCATCCGGCCTGCCCCAGTAGCCGACAAACGTGCCCGGATGTCGAGTGAGGATCTCTCCGCTGCCCTCGGCCAGCGCGATTTCGACACCCGGGTGCGGCTCGCCGACGGTGCCGAGCTTGATGCGGCCGTGACGGTTGCTTGTCGCGACGGCGCTGTTCTCGGTCATGCCGTAGAGCTCGTTGATCGGTACGCCCATGGTGAAGAAGAAGAAGAGCACCTCTGGGGAGATCGGTGCTGCCGCCGAGGCGGCTGCGCGGACGCGACGCAGGCCGAGGCGCTCGCGCAGCGCGCGATAAAGGAAAACGTACCCGATGCCGTAGCGAATGCGGCTCCACAGGGTGTGACGGCCGCCGTTGGCCAGCATGGATGTTGCGATGCCCTGGCCGACACGCATCCACAGGGCGTAGTTGGCCTTCTTGATGCGGGAGGCCGCGGACATGCGCACCTCGACGGCTGCCTTGAGCTTCTCCCAAATTCGTGGGACAGCGAAGAAGAGCGTCGGCTGAACCTCGCGGATATTCACCGTGACGGTGTCAATGGACTCGGCAAAGTGAACGACGGCTCCGGAGACGGCGTTGGTCCATGTCGTCACGGCACGCTCAGCCACGTGACACAGCGGCAGATAGGACAAAATCACGTCGCCCGGGTTGGGCGGCGGGTCATAGAGGCCACCACCATCGACAATGACCGAACTGGCGAACTCGACATTGGCATTCGACAACATGGCGCCCTTGGGGGGACCGGTCGTGCCGGACGTGTAGACCAGCGTGACGACGTCCTCGGGCTCCGCGGAATCCGCCAGATCCTGCAAGGCGCGGGGGTTGGCCTCCCGATGCTCCCGTCCACGCGCGAGGAACTCCTCCCAGCCCATGAGTTTGGGATGATCGATGGTGGCGACCCCGCGATGCTCGAGATAGACGATGTGCTCTAGGACGGGGCAGTCCGCCTCGATGAGCAGGGCCTTATCGACCTGCTCCTGATCCTCCGCGATGAGGACACGAGCGCCGGAGTCGGCGAGCAGGTAGGCAACCTCCGGGGCGGGATTGGTGGGGTAGAGCCCCACGGTGATCCCTCGTACCGCGTTCGTGCCGAGATCGGTGAAGAGCCATTCCGGACGGTTCTCTGAGTGGATGGCCACCCGGTCGCCGGGATCGATCCCCAGGGAGAGCAGCGCGTGCCCGACCAGGCTCACCTGGTCGGCGTAGTCCGCCCAGGTGACGTCCTGCCAGATCCCGAGTCGCTTGGCGCGCATCGCCACGGCCTCGGGAGCGTCGGTCGCTCGCCGTTGAACGGCCCCGACAAGGGTCCAGGTTCGGGTGGTGGAGTCGGCAACTGCGGTCATCATGCCTCCATCAGGGCGCCGGTGAGGTCTTCGCCGAGGTACGCGCGGATGACATTGGGGTCGGCCTGCACCTGCGCGGGCTCGCCAAGGGCGATGCGCTCACCGAAGTCCAGTACCAGCACGCGATCGGCGAGGTCCATGACCAGGCCCATGTCATGCTCGACGAGGATCATCGTGACCCCCATTTCCGCGCGAACGTCGAGGATGAATCGCGCCATGTCCTCGGTCTCCTCGACGTTCATGCCGGCGACGGGCTCGTCCAGGAGCAGCAGCGTCGGCTCCATCGCGAGCGCCCGGCCCAACTCGACGCGCTTCTTGACTCCGTAGGGGAGCATCCCCACGGGGAAGTTGCGGTGACTCTCAATGTCGAGGAAGTCGATGATGCGCTCCACTGCCTCGCGGTTGGCGGCTTCCTGGCGGCGCACGTTGGGGCTGAAGATGAACGCTGAGGCAACCGAATAGTTCATGTGCAGTGCTCTGCCGAGCATGAGGTTGTCCAGCACGGTCAAGTTGTCGAAGAGTTCGATGTTCTGGAACATGCGGGCCACGCCGAGCTTGGCGATGCTCTCGGGGGCCATGCCGATGAGTTCGTCGTCATCGAGGCGAAGTGAACCTTCCTGAGGGCGGTAGACACCGCTGATGCAGTTGAAGATCGACGTCTTGCCGGCACCGTTGGGACCGATGATCGCGAAGAGTTCCCCGCGACGGACATCAAAGCTGACGTCTCGGATAGCTCGAGTGCCGCCAAAGGACAGCGAGATTCCCTGTGCGTCGAGAAGTGTGTCGGCGCTCAACTCAACCACCGCTTCCTACGTCGGTATTGCTTCACGTCGCGCAGTGAGCCCCGCTCATCACCGCGCAGACCCAGATAGAACTCGCGGATGTCGTCGTCGTCGCGGAGTTCGTCCGCTGGTTTGTCCATGACGACGCGACCGGTCTCGAGGACGTAGCCGTGGGTCGCGATGGAGAGCGCCATCGTGGCGTTCTGCTCGACGAGGAGCACCGACGTGCCATCCGCATTGATCTGCACGATCAGGTCGCGCAACTGCTGGACAATCTTCGGCGCTACTCCGAGGGATGGCTCGTCGAGGAGGAGGTAGCGCGGCTTGGACATGAGGGCGCGACCGATGGCCAGCATTTGCTGCTCACCGCCCGAGAGGTAGCCGGCGGTTTGCTTGCGGCGTTCGGCCAGCACGGGGAACATCGAGTAGGCGCGCTCGAGACCCTCGGCGATGTCGGCGCGAGACGCCGTGTGGCCCCCCGCCTTGAGGTTCTCCTCGACCGTGAACTCGCGGAAGATCCGGCGCCCCTCCATGACCTGTCCGATGCCTGCTTGCACGATCTGCGGCGCCTGGAGCGATTGGATGTCCTGGCCATCCAGGCTCACGCGCCCTTTGGTGACTCGGCCTCGGTGGACGTCGAGGAGCCCGGTAATCGCCCGCAGAACTGTGGTCTTGCCCGCACCATTGGGGCCGAGGAGTGCCACGACGGAGCCCTCGGGGACCTGGAGGCTCACGCCCTTGAGAACCTGGATCACGTCCTCGTAGACCACCTCGAGGTTCTCGACGGTGAGCACCGGATAACACCCCTTCCCGGGCGGATTCGCCCATCGACCCTGTCATCCTGCCAAGAAATCGCAGTTCCGCGCGGCGAAGTTCGCATGCGCGTCGGCCAAAAGCCTGGCAGAGTTCGAATAGTGCTCAGGCGTAGGCCGGGCAGGGCGCGAAGGAGGAATCGTGGGGTCACATCGCTTGGTGAAGACGCTGGCGGGTGCGGGGGTTGTCGCCCTTGTCCTGGCCGGTTGTGGGGGCGGCGGAGGTGACAGCTCGCCGACCGAGGAGTCCTCGTCATCGGAGGGCTCGAATCCCCGTGGCGACATCGCCTTCGATATCGGCGTCACCGAGGAGCCGTGCCCGGAGGCCATCAATCCGAACAACGGCTGCATCTACCTCGGCGTGCTCTCAGACCTAACCGAGGGTCCTTTCGCGCCGCTCGCAACACAGGTGGTGACCGGCCAGCAGGACTTCTGGACCTACGTCAATCAGCAGGGTGGTATCTCGGGCTTCGACGTGAATATCGCGGCCAATGCGCGTGACAACAAGTACGACCCGGCCGTGCACAGCCAGGAGTACCGCTCCATTGAGTCAAATATCCTGGCTCTTGCGCAGACGTTAGGCACCCCGCAAACGCAGGCAATCCTCCCTGACATGGAGGCGGATAACGTCATCGGCGTTCCGGCGTCATGGTGGTCCGGCTGGCAGTTCCCCGAGACCGACGGTGGAGTACTGCTTGAGTCCGGGTCGTCGTACTGCATGCAGGCCATGAGCGGCCTGGACTGGTGGACCGAAAACAAGACACCCATCACCAAGCTCGTCGCGGTGGGCCCGCCTGGAGACTTCGGTGGCGACTACGCGGCGGGTGCGGAAGCGTGGGCCGCAGCGAACGGCGTCGAGTTCGGTGGCTTCATCGAGTCGGCCCCCAATGCCATCGCCGGCAACCAGGACGCGGCCGTTCAGCAGATCCTTGAGTCCGGCGCCGACATGGTCGCCATCGGCACGGGCCCCGCGGAGGTTGCGGAGATCGTCGGCAAGGCCGTCGCTTCGGGCTTCAAGGGCCAGTTCCTCGGGGCAGCTCCCACATGGAATCCGCTGCTCCTGCAGACGGCCGCGGCGCCTGCCCTGTTGGCTGCCTTCACCAACGTTGGCACCACCGGCTCCTTCGGCACCCCGTCGGCCGCGATGGATGCGATGCAGGCCCAACTCGGTGAGGGCGTGCTGCCCGCCAATGATGGCTACACCTACGGCTGGGTGTGGC
>Ga0208004_1000198_pt1 | contig 23185 bp, 19 predicted proteins | sample DEB08_DNA_6_FD_184522 | JGI IMG/M metagenome (GOLD analysis project Ga0208004, IMG submission 184522) | Aqueous microbial communities from the Delaware River and Bay under freshwater to marine salinity gradient to study organic matter... | ecosystem: Environmental > Aquatic > Marine > Coastal ...
GCTCTCTTTACCTTCCAAACTATGGTTAGCGATCTAACCGGATTGCCAATCTGTAACGCCTCAATGCTGGATGAACCAACAGCTGCAGCAGAGGCAATGACTCTTGCAAGGCGAAGCACCAAGCTTGGCGATGAAGCGCGATTTGTGATTGATTCAAGGGTTCATCCGCAGACTCAAGCTGTGGTGATGACAAGAGCTAAGCCGCTAAAGATTAATTGCGAAGTTCTTGATTTAAGTAGCGGTGTTGATTTGAGTAATTGTTTTGGAGTTCTTCTCCAATATCCAGATACTTTTGGATCTCTAAATGATTTCTCTGATGCAATTGCCAAGGCACATAGCGGTGGTGCGTTGGTAATTATGGCAAGTGATCTACTTGCACTTACATTAATTAAATCTCCGGGGGAGTGGGGAGCAGATATCGCAGTTGGTTCTGCTCAGAGATTTGGTGTTCCTATGGGATTTGGCGGACCGCATGCAGGTTTTCTTGCAGTAAGAGAGGGTTTAGAGAGGTCCCTTCCAGGAAGGCTTGTTGGTCAGAGTATTGATAGCCATGGAAATCCGGCTCTGCGTTTAGCTCTTCAGACTAGAGAGCAACATATAAGACGTGATAAGGCAACAAGCAATATCTGCACAGCGCAAGTTCTTCTAGCCGTAATCTCGGCTTTCTATGGAGCGTGGCACGGACCAGAAGGTTTAAAAGAGATTGCAGTAAGAACACATCAATTAGCTAGAAGGCTTGCCGGCTCTCTTAAGGAAAGCGGCTTTGAACTCTATAGCCCTAATTTCTTTGACACAGTTTCATTTCTTGCAAGTAAAGGTGACGCACTTATTGATGCTGCGCTTAAAGCCGGAATTAATGTGAGAAAGATCAGCGGGGGAGTAAGTGTTGCCTTTGATGAGGTAAGCACTAACTCAACTGTTGAGAAATTGATTCGTGCTTGGGGTTTGAAGCAGAGTAGCTCTGAATCGTATGGCGCGATTGCATCGCTTCGAGCAACTTCCTATATGCAGCATCCAGTCTTTAATTCCTATCATTCTGAGACAGCGATGCTTCGATACATCAGGACTCTCTCAGATCGAGATCTAGCACTTGATAGAACGATGATTCCGCTTGGCTCTTGCACGATGAAACTAAATGCCACAACCGAGATGGAAGCTATTACCTGGCCTGAATTTGCAGATCTTCACCCCTTTGCTCCAAGTAACCAATCTGCAGGAACAAGGAAGATCGTCTCTGAGCTTTCTAAGTGGCTCATTGATATAACTGGGTATGACGCAGTATCCCTACAGCCAAATGCCGGTTCTCAAGGAGAGTTTGCAGGACTTCTGGCAATTAGAAATTATCTGGATTCACTCGGTCAGAGTCAGCGCGATATTTGTTTAATTCCATCAAGTGCGCACGGAACAAATGCGGCTAGCGCGGTTATGGCAGGTATGAGAGTTGTTGTAATAGCCTGTGATGAGGCTGGCAATGTCTCCCTTGATGATCTAAAGGCAAAAATTGCTGAGTATGGCGAGCAATTAGCGGCTCTAATGGTTACTTATCCATCCACTCATGGAGTTTTTGAATCAGAGATTAGCCAAATCTGTGCTCTTATCCATGATGCAGGTGGCCAGGTTTATGTTGATGGCGCTAATTTAAATGCTTTAGTAGGACTTGCTCAACCTGGAAAATTTGGTGCTGATGTTTCACATCTAAATCTTCACAAAACATTCTGTATTCCACATGGCGGGGGAGGACCTGGGGTTGGTCCGGTAATTGCTAAGAAACATCTTGGACCATTTTTGCCAAATCATCCGCTTGATTCATCAGCAGGACCGCTAACTGGTCCAGGCCCTATTAGTGGCGCTCCATTTGGTTCAGCGTTAATTCTGCCTATCTCTTGGGCGTATATAAGGATGATGGGAGCAGAAGGTTTAACAAAGGCAACTCAGGTTGCAATTCTTTCCGCAAATTACATCTCAAAGAAACTAGCTCCTGATTACCCAACTTTATATACCGGCAAAAATGACTTAATCGCTCACGAATGCATCATCGATATTCGAGAAATTACCAAGCGAAGCGGTGTAAGCGTCGATGATATTGCCAAGCGTTTGATGGATTATGGATTTCATGCTCCAACGATGAGTTTCCCAGTTCCCGGAACCCTAATGATTGAACCAACAGAATCTGAAGATATAACTGAGATAGATCGTTTTATTGCAGCTTTAAGATCTATTGCCAAGGAGATTAAGGCAATTGAGTCGGGGGAGATTTCGATAGATGCTTCTCCGCTACGAAATGCCCCGCATACTGTTGAGGCTTTGGTGAGTGAGACTTGGGATTGGCCATATAGCCGCCAGGAGGCTGCGCTACCGATGGGCAGCGAGATTGGTATGGAGAGGCGAGGAAAATATTGGCCAACGGTTGGAAGGGTTGATGGAGCTCACGGGGATAGGAATTTAGTTTGTGCCTGCGAGCCGATTGAGAGCCTCGCAATAAACTAGTTTTACTTTACATAATGTAGATTATCGGTTATATACCAAGCGTGACCTACGTTGTCCAAATACACATAAAAGCCATAAAAGACTCAAAATGCCCACCCAGGCGTAGCTTCCTCTTACGGTGGTAGCTCGATCTTTAAAGGCCTCAATCTCCATCACTAAAGCAACCGGTCTGAATTGCTCTGCAACAGTTAAAAGATTCCCATTCTGATCAATATGTGCGGAGAACCCAGTTGTGCTGACTACTGCAAATTGACGTGAAAGTTCTGCAGCTCTGGCTCTAGTGATTTGAAGTTGCTGAGCTGCTTGATAACTATCGCCAAAGGTCGCGTTATTGGTCTGAGCCACGAAGAATTCTGCGTTATCTGCTCCCGACTGAATGTGGTCGTCATCTAGAACTTCAAAGCAGATAAGTGATTGGAACTCTATGCCGTTTACTTTGTGCTTTACCCAATTATCCCCTGGAATAAAATCTCTAACCTGTCTGGCAAGAGGGGAAATCTTCTCCGATATTGATCTAAGCGGGATATATTCACCAAAAGGAGCTAGATCTTGTTTAACATATCTCGAGAGCAATTCCCCATCGACCCCATATAAAAGACTGGAATTTAAAGGCCCATTGCTTCTCTGCTCGACCGCACCAATTAATAACGGCTTCTCAATTTCTTCAATAAGTTCAGCTATCCCCTGACGAGCCTTTAAATTCGCGATTGGATCGACATCAGATGCATTTTCAGGCCAAATTATTAAATCGGCGCTGCTTTGCTTAGGTGTTGCATCTATATGATTGTTTAAAACCGCTAGGGCGCGTTGATTAAATTCCAATCCAAGTTGAGGAACAGAGCCTTGGACTGCAACAATATTTAGACTTTTCCCTGACGGCGTATTCTGTAAGACATTAAAAAAACTTAAAGCAAATATAGGAATGAGAACAAATGAAAGTTTTGGATTTACGACTACTAATGCCGATAGAGATAACGCAATAAAACTGACTCCAACCACCCCGATAATTGGATAGAACACTTGTAGCGATTCAACTTGAGTAAATCCGATTCGACCCCATCCAAAACCGCCAAATGGAGCCTTCATCCGGAGTAATTCAATTAAGGTGAATGAGGATGCGAAAACAATTGCGCCATCGATACCTTTCTTTATCGGAGCCAGAGCAATTAATGAAAATAGAAGACCCTCCCCCAAAGCCAATATCAACCAGGGCAAGGCTCCAACATAGATAGAGCTCCAATGAAGTAGTGGGGCAAAGAAAGCTCCCCCAGCCAGTAGAGCTAGAAGAAAACGTCGGCTTAGCTTCTCATCAGCCAATAGAAAAAAGAGGAGTCCAGCTCCGAGAAATGCTGCAGGCCAGAGAGTAAACGGAGGAAAGGCGGCAAAAAGGAGTAGCCCGGATGAAATTGCAAGGCCAATTTTTTTCATTCTCTATGACCAATTTAAAGCTGAGAGAAGACGATCGACGCTCGCGCCAAGTCCGTAATCACTTTTCATTGTCTCTAGGTATTTGGCATTCTTTGCAGAGTTTGGAATGCTCAAATCTATATCTGGAAGCTTTACATCTCTTGCGCACTGCACTAATCGATCTGCAACAGAGGCATAATCAAGATCCGCGAGTATTTTCTTGCGATGATTTGGCGAAAGCTTAGAATCTTCACTTTTCGCTGCCTCTATTAACTCTGCCATACTGGAATAATTCTTAGCAATCTCAGCAGCCCCTTTTTCGCCAATTCCTTTAATTCCTGGCAATCCATCAGATGCATCTCCCCTGATCATTGCAAATAGCGCATATCTCTCACCTGGTATCTCATACTTTTTCTCAATCCAGGAGTGATTAACTAAATCATGATTACTTATGCCTTTAGCAAGGTAGGCGACTTTCACATCGCGTTTCTCATCTACTAATTGAAATAGGTCTCGATCGCCAGTTGCAATGCGAATCGGGCCTTTCTCTCTAGTGGCAAATGTTGCGATGACATCATCTGCCTCATAATCATCCATTCCAACTATCGCTATCCCTGCAGCTTCAAAGAAATCAAGGATTAGGGGTACTTGCGGAGTTAGGAGATCTGGCTCTTCTTCACCTTCACCATCATCATCTACGCGATTGAGTTTATATCCGGGAAAGAGCTCCACTCTCCAAGATGGTCTCCAATCACCATCTAGGCAGAGCGCTAGGCGATCTGGTTTGTACTGATTAATCAACCTTGCGCTCATATCGATAAAACCTTTTACGGCATTTATTGGTTCGCCTTGAGGCGAGAGCAAGGTATCTGGCATTCCGTAATAGGCGCGATACCAGAGCGATGCGCTATCGATTAATAGCAAGCTCATGCCACCACCGCGGAGTAGGCGATAACTCCCCTATCGATTTTTTTTACCGCTTCCTTGACCGTTGAAGCCATCTGTGGATTGGCATTTAGCAATTGTCCAAGCAAATCAATTATCTGACGGATTGCTCTAACAAAGTCTCCCACGGTAATTTCAGTCTCTCTCAAAATAGTTTGAAGGCTATGGCCATTAGCCCAACGATATGCGCTCCATGCCAGATCAAAATTCGGTTCCTTCTGTGGCGTAATTCCGTGATCTTCTTCTAGCTTTACGATATTTAGCCAAACTTTCATGACCATCGGAATAGAAACATCAAGGGTCTTTGGAAGTCTCGGACTCCTACTGCGTTCGCCTCGCCCGTCGTAGACCAAAGCTGATAACAATCCAACAAGATCTGCAGCAGAGTATTGGTCAAGCACGTCAGAGCTAATTAGCTCGGATAAAAGCAGATCACTTTCTGCATATATTTTTGTAAGAACTGCTCCTTTTGGAGTTAATTGATCACCTCTTAAATAGTTAAGCTCTTTTAGCACCTCACTTACGCGATCAAAAGTTCGAGGAATTACATTGGTTCTCCCCTCCATGCGCGCTTTTAGTCCCGCTGACTCCTTTTCAAGCCGAGCTGCTTTCTCAAAACCACGGGCATTACTCTCGCGATTCGGACAGCTATGACATGGATGGTTTTTTAGAAATCTTCGATGCTCACTTATTTGCTCTTCGATATTTTCATGGTGTTTTCTCCGGCTTCCACTAGTGATCCTTCTAGATGAGAATTGCGCCTCGAGCTCTTTAATTGCAAAGCGCGCCTTCATATAATCACCCATATCGCCAAGATCGCTTTGAGATCCTTCAATTAGAGCTTTGATTGCAACTTCATTTTTCGCAATCTGTCTAGCCAAGCCAACAACAGCTTTATCTGCTTGAAACTGGGCGAAGGAAAAACCAAGAGACTTCCGTGCCCGTTCATGACCGAATCTTGAAATCAAATTAGCGCTCATGTTGTAGGTTGGAGAAAAAGATGAACGAAGTGGGTAGGTTCTTGTGCTTGCAAGTCCTGCGGCAATAGAGCTATCCATCTGTTCATTCCAAAGAATTAAAGCATTACCTTCAATATCTATCCCTCGCCTGCCAGCTCTTCCAGTTAGTTGGGTGTACTCCCCTGGTGAAACATTGACATGGCTTTCACCATTCCATTTAACAAGTTTTTCTAAAACCACACTTCTTGCTGGCATATTGATTCCAAGAGCCAAGGTTTCAGTTGCAAAAACGATCTTTAATAGCCCTCGCTGAAATAGCTCTTCAATAGTTTCCTTAAACATCGGAAGTAGCCCTGCGTGATGAGCAGCGATGCCTCGCTCTAAGGCTTGGGCCCACTCATGAAAACCAAGAACTCCAAAATCCTCTGAAGGTAACTCATGAGTTTTTAGAGCAATTACTCGCCTTATCTCCTCTTTCTCAAGGGAATTGGTTAGCGATAGCCCCTCACGAATACAGGATGCAACAGCGCCATCACATCCGGCCCGAGAAAAGATAAAGAAAATTGCTGGAAGAAAACCGCGCTCTGAAAGCTTTTCAACCACTTCTGGCCTAGTAAGAGACTTAATGGAGCTAAATTTGCTCTCTTTCCAACTCTTGCTCCCGCCAGGTACTTTCTTTATCGAATTCTTCTCAATGCGCAGGATCTCTGGATTCACTCGTCCCTCATCGACAAAGAGATCTAGAATTCGATTTCCGATCAAGATGTGCTGATAGAGCGGAACGGGCCTGATTTCACTGAGCACCACTTCCGTTTCACCGCGTACCGTCTTTAACCAATCTCCAAATTCCTCAGCATTTGAAACGGTGGCTGAAAGTGAGACTATTTGAATTCGCTCTGGAAGATGAATCAGGATCTCCTCCCAAACCGCCCCTCGAAACTTATCTGCCAGATAATGAACTTCATCCATAACAACATAGCCAAGATCATCTATTGCATTTGATCCGGCATAGATCATATTTCGCAAAACTTCAGTGGTCATAACAACGATGCGAGCCTCACTATTAATGGATGAATCTCCAGTAAGAAGTCCAACTTCAGAATCGCCATAAAGTTTTACCAAGTCCTGATATTTTTGATTTGATAGCGCTTTAATTGGTGTGGTGTAGAAGCAACGATTGCCATTCTTTTCAGCCAGAAACGTTGCAAACTCTCCAACAATGGTCTTTCCAGCACCTGTGGGAGCTGCAACCAATACGCTTTTGCCATCCTCTAGATGATGGCAGCCTAGGCTTTGAAACTCATCAAAACCAAAGTCATAGTTCAACATAAACTCAGTTGTTAGAGGGTGCGAACTGCGCTTTTTTGCGGCGGCATATCTTTCGGCCGGAGAGGGAGTACTCACATGCGCCACGTTAGTAGCCCGCGCTCTATTACGCGCGCTTTAACTGGAAGTGGCCCAACTCGCTCTCCATCGGCATAGGCCACCGCATCAGAATCAATTTCTACGCTTTTACCTCGTGAAATTTTCACTGCAGGGTGTGTGGTGTGCCTTCCGGAGAAAACTTTTGGAAAAACCTTTAGGAATTCGAGTTTAGATACCGGGCTGAGAATTAGAATGTCAAATAATCCGTCATCGATTTTTGCATCAGGTGTGACCTTCATCCCTCCCCCATAACAGATTCCATTAGAAACAGCTATCAGCATGGCTTTACTTTCGAAAGAGAATCCATCGATACTGAATCTATAGTTCTTAGGTTTGAAGGTTGATAGAACCATAAGTATTGAAACATTGTATTTGACTCTTCCTTTAATTCTCTTCATAGCATTTGCTCGTTCATTAACCATTGAATCAAATCCTGTGCTAAGAACATCTACGAAATACTTTTCTCCTACCTTTCCAACATCGATTAATGAAGGTTGGCTCGAGAGGTAATGGCTGATTAGCTGTTCTGGATTATTTAGTTTTAGATTGAGCGTTCTGGCGAAATCATTTCCAGTCCCAGCAGGTATTAAAGCTAAACCAAGATCACTTCCTACTAACTCTTGTACTGCAAGGTTAACGGTTCCATCGCCACCAATGAGAAAAAGGCCCTCGAATTTATGGCTTCCTCTTAATTTACTCTTTAGATTCTCCTGAGACTCTTGAGCGCTGTCGGCTGAAACATCTATATATTCAATACCGAGAGCTTTCAATTCTTGTCTTACAAGCTTTCCGACTCTATTTCCGCGTCCATTTCCTGATTTGGGATTTATCAGCAGAAGCCACATGAGAAAAGATCAATCTATTCAGGAAGAGGTTCATCAATTGGTGCTGCTTGATCAATGTCTGCTGCTTGATTATCACCAATTTGTTTAGATTTTTTATCTCGCTTTTTATCGACTAGTAGCGCAATTCCTCCAGCACCAAAATAAAAGACGATGAGCGGCAAAGCAAGAGCGGCCATGGAGAGCGGATCTGCAGTTGGTGAGAAAGCAGCCACAAAAACGGTGATGCCAAAGATTGCAAAGCGCCAAGGCTTTAGTATTGCTTTGCCAGAAAGGATCCCAATTAAATTGAGCGAGACCAGAAAGACTGGTAGTTCAAAAGCAAGCCCAAAGATCAAAATGATTCGAAGCACGAAACTCAAGTAGTCATCGAATCTAACTAGGTTATTTAAGCTATCTGGGGTGAAACCAAAGAGAACTCTGATAGCAATAGGCAGGATGTAATAGGCAAGAGCAGCGCCTAGGGTAAAGAAAGGAGTAGCTGCCATTATGAAAAGAACAGATTTGCGTCTCTCTTTCCTATGTAAAGCAGGGGCAATAAAGGCCCAGAGCTGATAGAGCCAGAAAGGCGCAGAAACAATGACGCCAGTTAAAAACGCAACTTTGACTTGCAGGTTAAGTGGACCTAATACGCCGCTAATAAAAAGAGAACCGCAGTTGTTTGAACCACTACTTTGAGCCAGCTTCAAGTCACATACTGGTTCAGCCAAGGTAGTAATGATCTGGTTGTAATAGACAAAGCCGAGAATGGAGAATATTAAAATGAAAAAGGCGGCCCGGATGATTCTCTTGCGCAGTTCACGCAAATGATCCAATAGAGGCATCGTGCCGCGTTCTCTGGCTGCCATATCGCTCCGTTTACCTAAAGAGTATTAATCTCTCCCCTACTAGAAGTAGGCACCCGTTGAAATCTTAATTTCAACTTAGGATTTAGCTGAAGTATCGCCTTCTTCGCTCTTCTTCTCATCTTTATTTAATTCCTTCATCTCACTTTTGAAAATTCTAAGTGAGCGACCAAGAGAGCGCGCTGAATCTGGTAGACGCTTTGCGCCAAAGAGTACGACAACGACCAGAATCACTAAGAGCCACATTTGTGGATTACGACCGAACATGAGATCAACCTTTCCAGCAATCAGGCCCACTGTTAGGTAAGGCTTAGAGCCATACGCTACCACGGGCAAAATCAGCCTGTCTTGCTACCCCTTGTAGGCCAGAAGCGCTCTATTAGCCCGCTCTGCAATCTCGGCTCTTAGTTCAAGAGGCTTAGCTAGTTCAAGTGAATCAGCGCCAGCTAGAACGGATCGAACTATCCATTCTGGTTGAAAGATATCGATTTGATAACAAGATTTTGAAATCTCCTTTAGCGATGAAGCATTTTCGCTTACGAATCTGGAATCTTCGCTTTTGATAATTACCTCAGCACTTGACCCACGAGAATCTTCAAGCCGCTCTAAATCTGTGCGCGTACTTCTCTCTCTGGTTGAAACTTCTGAGATTTGAGCAAGATTAAATGTTCTAAGTGCTTTTGCGCTATGGCAGTAAGCACTAACTAGCGTTCTCTTATCTTCCGCGATAATCGAAATCGGGGTGATGGATCTTCTAGATGATGAATCTTTTGTCACGTTGTTATAAGTCATCTCTAAATCTAATTCCTGCTTTATCGCGTTTTCAATTGCCTCTAGCGTTGCTCGTTCTTTATCAAGTGTGAAGGTAATAGCCGAGGCTGGAATAGAGCTACTAAAAGCCTTTGCAATTTTTTCTCGCAGGGCAATGATTTGTGGATAGGCTGCTGAGGTTTTTGGTGTGCTTTCTTCCAGAGCAGCTAAAGCAATTCTTGCTATCAAAGCCTCAGACTCATTCAAGTTTCTTGGAGCTGCAAGGTTTTGAGGATCTCTTATCACCACGCTCTCCTCATCAAATGAGATATCAATGAGTTCCAATGGCGTATATCCTGGAAGTCCGCATAGAAAGAGAAGGTTTAAATCTTTTAGCACCTCATCACGGCTGATTGAGAACACTTTGGCCAGCTCAGTAATTGAAATTCCTGGATGAGCAACAATGTATGGAACAAGGTCCAGTAAGCGAATCGCGCGAAGTGCAGCATTTTCAACCATGAGATTTGGCTACCTTCTCTAGTGAAGCAACAACTAATGACCTTAATTCCTCTGGTTGCTCAATAATCAAACTATCGCAATACCAGAGCGCCTCCTGAAGGGCGGAAGCATTTGACTCGCTTCGGTAGGAGATCTCATCCCACTCTTCATCAAAGTCTTTGATTTCAAGGGCCTTTGCTCGAAGGGCTTGCACTTGGGCTCTCTTAACCTTCGCCCTAATCTGGATACCTTCGGCGTTATGCATAATCAAATAATCTTTTATATTGAAATCAGAGGGTATTTCATACATATCGCGCTTCTTTGAGATATCTATCTTGGAGCTGATTCGTGAGAAGTTAAATGTGCGGATATCGCTTCGATCTAAATCTTCGCCAACTAAATACCACTCCCCCTTCCAAGCACTTAATCCCAAGGGATTTACTCGACGATTATCTGATTTAGTAGCCCCTGCTTTGCGATAGGAGAAGGCAATCTCTGATCTATTAGCAAGGGCCTTAGTTACATCAAGTAGCCCTTCAGCTGAAAAATTCATTGTACGAAGTGAATTGATTTCAAGTGCAGGATCAAGAAGCGCGGTTGAATTAACTCTTCTTGCAGCTCCAAGTGCGATGTCTTCCAAACTGCTATCTAGCCAGAGTCCAAGAGCGGTAGAGAGAATCCCAATTTCGGTTGGAGTAAATGTCTTGATGGGCATTTGATATGTCTCAGGCTTTATCCGATAACCTGGTTCATCTTCAAAGAGCGGGTCTGCAGAGGCAACTTCAATCTCAATACCAAGGGCTCTAAGATCATCTTTGTCGCGTTCAAACATTCGTTCTTTAGTTTCTTGAGTTCCGCTATAGCCAGCAACTTTTCGAAAGATCTCACCTTTTTGCATATAGCGCGACGTGGCAAGCAAGGCCATCGTAAGATTGACTAAACGCTCGGTCTTAGCACTCGACATGGAGATGAGATTAGCGCGCTCGGCGCTAATTGGTAGGCTTGGGCCATGAAACCAAGCCGAATAATCGTAATTCTCTCAAGTCTTACCCTTCTTATTTCTCTCTCTGCCTGCACCACAGATGGCGGGGCTCCATCAGATGGACCAAGGGGTCAAGGCAATCAATCAACAGGAGGAAACTTGTCTAATCAATATGTAGAGGTAAGTGCCGAAGCTGGCGTAGCTCCCACAATCTCCTCACCCAGCGGTACTCCTCCAACAACTCTTGTTACAGAAGATGTAATTGTCGGCTCAGGAAAAGTTGCCGGAGCAGATTCGACTCTGACAGTTCATTACACCCTTATGGCTTGGTCAACAGGGGAAATCGTTGAATCGTCCTGGAGCGGGGAGCCTGCGCAATTTCCATTGAGTGGAGTAATTCTTGGTTGGCAACAAGGAATTCCTGGAATGGCAGTTGGCGGAAGACGTCTTCTAGTTATCCCGCCGGATCTAGGTTATGGAGCAGCTGGCGGCGGACCAATCGCGCCAAATGAAACGCTGATTTTCGTGGTTGATTTAATTGATGTTGCTTAAGCCTCATCAACTAATTCGCTAGCTGACTTACTAGGTCTACGTTTTCTTCTAATTGGCGCATTCCCCTCTGCCAATTTTCTAGTAAAGAGCAAAAAACCAGTGTGAGCGTTCATCGAATGCATTGGCCGAACGGCCAAGCCTTCATGATGCCAAGGCCTAAGAAGAGTTTCAAAACTCTCTGGCTCTGAGAAATCACCGCGTCCCTTTAGCGCCTCTGCTGTCTTTGAGAGCTGAGTAGTTGTTGCCACATAGCAACAGAGCACTCCTCCTGGAATTAAAGCTTGAAACGCGCTCTCTAAACAATCCCATGGAGCGAGCATGTCAAAAATAACTCGATCGAATTGCCCTGAAAATTGCGCCTCTTCAACCCTGCCGTGAATCAGTTTCCAAGTATTAGGTAGCTCTCCAAAGTAATTCTTAACATTGCTCTTAGCATTTTCTAGAAATTCATCTCTTGCCTCATAGGAAGTTAGTTGCCCGCTCTGGCCAATAGCCCTAAGAAGTGAGATTGATAAAGCGCCACTTCCGGCGCCAGCTTCCAAAACTTTTGCTCCAGGAAAAATATCAGCATATCCAACAATGACCGCTGAATCCTTTGGATAGATAATTGTTGCACCTCTTGGCATTGAGAGCAGATAGTCATTGAGAAGCGGACGCATAGCCTGATACTGAGTTCCACTACTACTAAGAAGAGTTGTTCCCTCACTTACTCCGATGATGGAGTCATGATTAATCCAACCTTTATGAGAGTGCCATTGACCACCTTTTGAAAGATAGAAGGAATACATCTTTCCCTTGCTATCGGTCAATTGGACTCGGTCGCCCTCTTTAAACGGTCCTGACCCTATAACTTGCATTTTCTCATCAATTCTTTACTAGTAGTGGTTGAAAGAGTTCAACTATCCCTGATAGCTCTAAATCAATCAAGTTTTCAACATGGCAAACTTTCTCATCCATTGGAAGTGGTCCTGAGTGCGTGACGCCTAACAGATAAGCTCCCGATGCAATTGCAGCCGTTGTGCCAGTTATTGAATCCTCGATTATCAAACAATCTTCGATAGGCACGCCGATTCTTGAAGCAGCTAATTGATAACCTTCTGGATCCGGTTTAGATCTTTCAACATCATTATTTGAAATCGTGGTTTTGAAATAGTGCTTTCCAATACTTGCTAAAGCACCTTCCATAATCGCTCTACTAGAAGCTGTAACAAGTGCCATTGGAATTTTTGCCTCATTCATCTGCTCAATCAAAGCTTTAGCACCTTGGGCGAACGGAACTTTTTGCTTTAATCTTTCTACCATCGATTCAAGAAGAATCTTTGTAAGGGCATATTCACCGAACTCTTCACGTCTATTCTCCGGCAACTTGGAGCGCATGTAGGCATCAACCCTGCTCATTGGACCACCTATGCAATAGAGCGCATCTTCCTGACTCCAAGTTGCTCCAAGAGATTCCATGATCCTTCGCTCTTCATCAATCCAAATCGGTTCGCTATCGATGAGAGTTCCATCCATATCCCATAAAACAGCTTTAAAAGGGAACTCGTTAATTAGCATTGAAATACTTTGCCTCAGGATGATGAACAATTATTGCCGAAGTGCTCTGCTCAGGATGTAGTTGAAACTCCTCGGATAGCTCCACACCAATTCGCTCCGGCTCTAGTAATTCACAGAGTTGAACTTGTGCCCCAAGATCTGGACAAGCAGGATAACCAAAACTATATCTAGAGCCGCGATAGCCCTGATCAAGAATCTCGGAGAGCTCCCCACTGTCATCGCCAGCAAAACCAAGTTCAGATCTAATGCGCGCATGCCAGTGTTCAGCAAGCGCCTCTGTCAACTGAACGCTAAGTCCATGGAGTTCTAGATATTCTCGATATTCATTTGCCGCAAATAGTTTTGCCGTTGCTTGGCTAACAGATTGCCCCATAGTGACAACATGGAAAGCAACAACATCAATTTCTCCTGATTCTTTACTCTTGAAAAAATCGCTCAAACAGAGTCGTCTATCGCGTCTTTGACGGGGAAAAGTAAATCGAAGTCTCTCGCTATCTTTCTTCTCTCCTTCGTGATGCAAAATAACTAGATCATTGCCCTCGCTATAGCAAGGAAAATATCCATAAACAACAGCGGCATTTATCCAACCTTGAGAGACTGCTTCATTTAGCAGAGAGCGAAGTCTTGGTCTTCCTTGATTTTCGACCATTTCTTCGTATTTGCCTCGTTCTGACTTGAGACCCCACTGGCCTACGTAAAGTGCGCGCTCATCAAGCATCGAACTGTAATCAGCAAGGGCAATTCCTTTAACTACGCGAGAACCAAAAAATGGCACTTTAGGCACTTGGTTATCAGAGACCACATCACTTCTGGTTGTATCAGTTGTAAGGGGTGCATCAATGGATGTGACTCTAGTTCGTCGCTCCTTGAGAGGTGGAAGCGAAACTCCTTCAACGCCTTTTTTAACTCCCATCAAGGTGTCCATTAACGAGAGACCCTCAAAGGCATCTCGTGCATATCGAACCGTTCCTGGGAATGCCTCTGCTAGATCTTTTTCAACAAAGGTTCTAGTAAGAGCAGCTCCACCAAGAATTACCGGCCACTTATCTGCAAGACCTCTACTTCTAAGCTCTTCTAAATTCTCTTTCATTATTACCGTTGACTTAACTAAAAGGCCGCTCATGCCAATAACATCTACTGAAGATTCCTGAGCAGCATCGATTATCTGATTAATGGTCTGCTTAATTCCAATGTTTACGACGCGATAACCATTATTGGTCAAGATGATGTCTACCAAATTCTTTCCTATGTCATGGACATCGCCTTTTACTGTTGCTAGAAGGATCGAACCGCGATCGCTTGTATCGCTCTTTTCCATGTGAGGTTCAAGTAGAGCAACTGCACTCTTCATTACTTCAGCAGATTGAAGGACAAAAGGAAGCTGCATTTCGCCTCTTCCAAAGAGCTCTCCGACTTCCTTCATTCCTTCGAGAAGATAATCATTGATAATTGCTAGCGGGGCGATGCCGCCAAGGCGCGCCTGATCGAGATCTGCCTCAAGTCCAGCCTTCTCGCCATCAATTATTCTTCTAACTAAACGTTGCTCTATCGGCAGGGCTGCAAGTTCCGCCGCTCTTGATTGACGAGTTGAGGTGACTTCAACACCGGCAAAGAGCTCTAGAAGCCTTGATAACGGGTCATAGACACAGTCTTCACCTTCGAATTTTCTCCGGTCATAGATTAGATCGAGCGCCACTTCTCTCTGTTCTTCAGGAATTCTTGCGATTGGAGAAATCTTTGACGGGTGCACAATTGCGCTATCAAGACCTGCCTTAACAGCTTCGGCAAGAAATACTGAGTTTAGAACGATGCGAGCGGCAGGGTTTAGGCCGAATGAAACATTACTTATGCCAAGTGTGGTCTGGACTTGTGGGAACTCTTTCTTTAATTGAGCAATCGCATTAATAGTTTCAAGGCCATCTTTACGGGTTTCTTCTTGTCCAGTTGCTATTGGAAAAGTTAAACAATCAATGATGATATCGGAGGTCTTAATCCCCCATTTTTCATTGAGATCCGTTATTAAACGACGAGCAACTCGCAATTTCCACTCTGCAGTTCGTGCTTGGCCTTCTTCATCAATTGTTAGAGCGATAAGTGCTGCCCCATGTTCTCTTGCAATAGGCATGATTCTTGCAAATCTAGAATCAGGGCCATCTCCATCTTCATAGTTGACTGAATTGATTACACATCGCCCGCCGAGAGATTCAAGGCCTGCCTTAATTACCGCTGGCTCTGTCGAATCAAGAACGATTGGAAGCGTTGTTGCTGTCGCAAATCTTGAAGCGAGCTCGCGCATATCTTTTACACCATCGCGACCTACATAATCGACCGAGAGATCGAGCATGTGAGCTCCTTCTCTAACCTGATCTTTGGCGATGTCGACACACTTCTGCCAATCTTCAGACAGAAGAGCATCTCTAAAGGCTCTTGAGCCATTGGCATTTGTTCGCTCGCCAATTGCGAGATATGTGTTCTGCTGTCGAAATGGAACAAATTGATAGAGCGATGATGCGCCAGCTTCGTCGGTAAAAGCTCTCTCTTTCAACGCAGTTCCATGCACTTTTCTTACTACCGCTGCAAGGTGCTCTGGAGTAGTTCCGCAGCAACCTCCGATAAGGCCCACAGAGTAATCCTTAACAAATTGATCCAGTGAGATAGCCAGTTCATCTGGGCCAAGAGGGTAATAGGCGCCCCCATCTTTCAAGATAGGAAGGCCTGCATTAGGCATAACAGAAATGCCGACCGGACTACTCTTACTTAATGTTCTTAAATGCTCGCTCATCTCAGCAGGACCAGTAGCGCAATTCATCCCAATTAGGTCTACACCTAAAGATTGCAGAGAAGATAGAGCTGCAGATATCTCAGAGCCAAGGAGCATGGTTCCCGTTGTTTCAACAGTGACTTGAGCAATAATTAAAATATCTTTATCGCAATTATCAACAGCTGACCTAGCGCCATTCACGGCAGCTTTTGCCTGGAGAAGATCTTGAGTAGTTTCAATTAGTAGCGCATCTGATCCCCCATCAATAAGACCCCGAGATGCTTCTTGATATGCGGCGCGAAGATCCTCATATGTGGTGTGTCCAAGAGTTGGAAGTTTTGTTCCGGGGCCAAGAGACCCAAGAACCCATTTAGGTTCAAGGCTTGAGATAGTGAATTCATCTGCAACGCCTCTAGCGATACGAGCGCCAGCTTCGGCTAACTCATAGATTCTCTCTGGAATGTCATATTCACCTAAATTAGCCAGATTGGCGCCAAAAGTATTTGTCTCAACTGCATCTACTCCTGCGTTGAAATATTGTCTGTGAATATCTGCGATTAGCTCTGGGCGGGTAATGTTTAAAACCTCATTACAGCCCTCAAGTCCTTGAAAATCATCAAGAGAGGGGTTGGCGCTCTGGATCATGGTTCCCATGGCGCCATCTGCGATTACTACCCTTTTACCAAGGGCAAGGCGGAGCGAACTAGCCTCTTTAATTTTGGATGCGCTCACTTAAGTGAGTTTATCGTAGGCTCTGCTTATGCATCTCAGTGAGAGCTCCTTTAACCTAAGAAACCCCATTCTTATTGCTGCTTTTGAAGGCTGGAATGATGCTGCTGAGTCTGCAACATCTGCAATAACCCACCTTTTGACCATTTGGTCACATCAACAAATCGCTGTTGTAGATAGCGAGGAATACTACGATTTTCAGGTCAATCGGCCACATATAAAAATCGACGAGAGCAATATAAGGGAGATTATCTGGCCCGGAACTATTGTCTATGCAGTTAGTTCGCCAGCTCTTACTAATGACTTCCTAATCGTTAGAGGCGTAGAGCCTTCGATGCGCTGGAAAGGTTTTATTTCAGATCTTCTAGATCTTGCAGATGATTATGAAGTCTCGATGATTATCTCCATTGGCGCGCTCCTTGCAGACACTCCGCACTCAAGGCCATTCAATGTCGCGATAAGCGGCGCTCATCCTGAAGTTTCGGAACGTTTTGGTCTTGAAATATCAAGGTATGAAGGTCCTACTGGCATTATCGGAGTACTTCAAGATGGCGCATATAGAAGAGGAATTGATGCAATATCTCTTTGGGCAGCAGTTCCTCATTACGTTGCAACTCCCCCTTGTCCAAAGGCGGCGCTAGCACTTATTAATGCTCTAGAAGATTTTCTTGAAGTTTCCGTGCCGCTAGGCGACCTACCAGAGAGAGCAAAACTCTGGGAAGCACAAGTTGATCAGATGGCCGCTGATGATGCAGAGGTTGGCGATTATGTGAGACAACTTGAGAGTTCAAAAGATTCAGCAGAGCTACCGGAAATTTCGGGCGAGAGTATCGCTAGAGAGGTTGAACGATTCCTACGGAGAAATCCAGGAATCTAAAGAGTAATTCCAAGGTAGGTATCAAGGGCCCTTGAAATCTCACCAGGGCTTCCTCCCACTTGGCCCGCTTCAGTTCTTGCACACCAATTATTTAGAGCTAAAAAAACCCTCGGCGTATCTAAATCATCCGCAAGGGCGTTTACAAGCTCTTGAACTACTTCAAAAGTCGGTGCAACTTCTTGCCGTGATAAAGCGCTAAGCAATCTATCTAGTAGATCGGCTGCGCTATCTAAGAGCTCATTGCTCCACATTCGATCACTTGAGTATTTATCGGCAAACAAGGCAAGGCGGATTACAGCTGGAGAAACACCATCTTGGCGAAGCCTGGATACGAAAACTAGATTCCCTTTGCTCTTACTCATCTTCTCGCCATCTAAACCGATCATTCCTGCGTGGCTATAGCAGCTTGCAAACTCAACTCCAGTCAGAGCCCTTGCTTGAAGAGCTGTCATGTAATGATGAGGAAAGATCAAATCTGAACCCCCAGCTTGCAAAGTTATTGAAGTTGGATTTGTTTTAGAAAGATTCTTTAGTGCAATGGCCGTGCACTCAATATGCCATCCGGGTCTTCCTTCTCCAAATGGAGCAATCCAGTAAGGATCATCTCCGGCTCGAGCTTTCCATAGCAGTGGATCTAGGGCATGGCGCTTACCAACTCTTTCGGGATCACCTCCTCGCTCTTTAAAAATAACCAGCGCTTGCTCAAGTGGCAGTGGTAAATCTCGAATCGCTCCATCGACTTGCTGCAAATCTAGATAGAAATCTCCTTCAAGTTCGTAGGTTTTGCCGATAGCAATCATCTGCTCAACGAGCGAAATGATGTCATCCATAGATTCGATAACGCCGCGATATGCATTTGGCGGTAGCACGCTAAGTGCTGTCATATCTTCACGGAAGAGATCGATTTGAGAGGCGGCGAGCTCTTTCCAATCTTGGCTATCCCGCGCAGCTCGTTCTAGAAGTGGATCATCGATATCGGTTATATTTTCAACAAATGAAACTTTCTTTCCGCTCGCTTTGAAATATCTATTAACAAGATCAAAAGCTAGATAAGTGGCCGCGTGGCCCATATGTGTTGCATCATAAGGAGTAATCCCACAAACGTAGATTGAGTTCTGCTCTGCCGAAATTTCAACTTTTTTGCCTTTGTAAGAATCAAAGAGGGCAAGGGTTGGATGATTAATGCCAGCCAAAGCAGGTGGCATATAGACATCTGGCCAAGAGAGCATGGCCCTAGCCTACAAATCTCTGAAGGTTTTTATCCACGATCAAACCGGAGGCCACGGAACCGCGGGCCACTGCTCCGAAGGATAAGGAAACCCCTCTGAAATCAGCATATCAATTCTTTCAAGAAGAGAATCAATTTCATCTTTAGTGATTAGCTCTCCAAGAGAGACACCAATATCTCCGTTAATGCGAAGCTTTAGTGACTCAAGTTTGCTTACCTCATCTTTATCTAGCTCTTGGCCAGCATATTGCCATAACACCGTTCTTAATTTGAATTCTTCATGAAAAGTTAAGCCATGATCACAGCCAAGAATCTCTGAGTCTGAAATAGGGAGAATATGTCCAAACTTTCTATCTGTATTATTAATAACAACATCAAAGAGAGCAAGATTTCTTATTGCAGGCGTTGACTGCTGACCAATTGCTATTAAATCTAGATCTGAATCCAGATCTATCCAGAGCTGAACGGCGCCTATGCCAAAGGGTCCATCCCGCATCACGGTTAGAGGAACACAATTAAATCTGCCTACCTCGCTTATTAGATATGCGGCAACCTCTCTTGAGGCAAGGTTCCCATCTGCAAAATCCCATAGCGCTCTCTCTCCGGCAATTGGCTTATAAACAACAGAGAAACTAGATTTTTCACTCGTTAAAACTTTCCCGAAAAGTGTGGCGTTTGATGCATCTACCAATCGCCCCTCAACTATCAATTCACCGACTAGTAGTTCTTCTCTACTAAGCATTTAATTCATTCTGGGACAGATATGGCCATCAGGATTTATTGGAGCCCCACAGAACATGCAAGGCGGTCGTCCAGCTTTAATTACACTGGATGCCCGGTCTATGAAACTACGGGCCTGTGATGGGGTGATGCGAATTCTTAGAATCGCTGGTGCTCCCTCAGTTTCATCGCTTGCTAACTCATCAAAGATAACTTCCTCGCCTTGATCCCCAGTAATTGCCTGACCTTCAAATCTAATCATTTGAGAATCTATCTGCCAGGTAAGAGCCATAACCCCAAGAGTAAATTCAGAATCTATTGGCATATCAAGTGCTTCGATATCTTTCGGGGCTGCTCCCTCACTGCTTTTCACCTCTCGAAGCATCTCTTTAAAACGGTCAGTAAGTGCTTGAGCTTGCGCCTTTTCAAGGGCGAAGGAGAAAACCTGCCCAGCCTTCCTTACCTGAATATAGAACTCACGCTCTCCTGGCTGGCCAACAGTGCCTAGAATAAATCGATCAACTTCATCTAGGTTATAGATTCGTCTAAGCGACATCTTTTGAACCACCCAAAGTGTTGCCATCTCTTCTCTTTTTCTTCTTACTTGACTTGATGGAGACAATCTTCTGATTGAAAGTGAGCAACATTCGAGCCTTTGAGCCCCAAGAAAGTGTTGTTAAAGAACATGGATCAACTGCAAACTTTTGAAAATTATCAAGACCAGAGCCGACTGTCAAGCTTGCAGCAATCTTAACAACATCTCCATGAGTGATAAGAAGAATTGTCTCCTTAGGGTATTTTCGAGACAAATCTTTAAGTAGGGATTCAATCCTTTTTTCAAGCTCTTTAAAGCTCTCCCCTTGCGGAAATCTGAATGCAGACGGCTTAGTCTGTATAACTTTCCAATCTTTCATCCGACTTAATTCAGAGAGTTTTTTCCCGCTCCACGAACCGTAATTCATTTCAATTAATCGTTTATCAATGGATATCCGCTTTCTTTTGGACCTAGCAATACCCTCAACAGTTTCAAGACAGCGCTGCATCGGACTTGAAATTATTCGATCAATCTTGAGATTTTCAAAAGAGGAGGTAAGTTTCTTAACCTGCGCAATTCCATCTTTAGATAGCCCTATTCCCTCTAACTGCCCTGCAAGAATTCCTGCATTGTTGGCTACTGAATGGGCATGACGAAGAAGAAGGAAAGTAGTCATAGCCTTAAGATTATCTCTTTAAAGCTTCCACTTCTTTTCGAAGTATCTTTGCTAGGGTCGATACATGGAGTTGCGCCAGCTGGGTCGTAGTGGGGTTAGGGTCTCTCGCCTTGGCCTAGGAACGATGACCTGGGGTCGGGATACCGATGAGCATGAAGCGGCAGAACAACTCCGTTTCTACTTAGATGCTGGCGGAAATTTCATTGATACCGCAGCTGTCTATGGCAATGGTGATGCTGAGCGAGTTCTAGGTGGATTTCTAGGGGTTATGGTTCCAAGGGATCAGATAATCATCGCAACCAAGGCTGGGATATCTTTTAAAAGTGGAGAAAGAGTTGTAGATAACTCAAGAACTTCACTTATTGCTGATCTTGATCGATCTCTTTCGCATTTAAGGACTGATTATGTGGATCTCTGGCAGATTCACACCTGGGATGAAAATACGCCACTAGAAGAAGTATTAAGCGCTCTTGATTACGCGGTGAGTACTGGTAAAGCAAGGCATGTAGGAATCTCTAATTTTGCGGGCTGGCAATTAGCAAGAGCGGTGACGCTTCAGAATCCAATCTTTGGCAAAGCACCGATTATCAGCACTCAGAATGAGTACTCATTACTCAATAGGAAAATAGAAAGAGAGATTTTGCCAGCCTCTAGAGAACTCGGCGTTGGAGTTCTTGCCTGGTCTCCCCTAGGTCGCGGTGTACTAACTGGTAAATACCGATCGGGACTTCCCTCTGATTCAAGAGGAGCCTCCCCTCACTTCTCATCCTTCATTGAGCCATATTTAGATGAGCGCTCAAGAAAGATCGTTGAAGCGGTAATGGTTGCATCCGATGGCCTTGGACTATCGCCACTTGAGGTTTCACTTGCCTGGGTAAGAGATTGCCCTGGAGTTACCTCAGCAATTATTGGAGCTAGAACAGGCGCCCAACTTCGCGGGGCGCTAAGTGCGGAGTCGGTAACTCTTCCTATTCCAGTTCGTGAAGCACTTGATGAGATAAGTGCTAATTAGGCATTAACAAGGAAGTGAAAGAGAGTTCTTGCCCCAAATTGCAGTGAATCAATTGGAACTCGCTCATCAATTCCGTGGAAAAGTGCGCCAAAATCTAGATCCGGAGGTAGTTTTAATGGAGCAAATCCGTAGCCAACGATGTCTAGAGCCGCTAGCGCTTTATTGTCGGTTCCACCAAAAACAACATACGGGACAGGAATGCCTTCGGGATCCTCAGAGTGTATTGCAGCAATCATCGCCTCTACTAGGAGGCCGGCGAATTCAACTTCTAAAGGGATGTCAGAGATCATTGATTCGACGGTCACATGCTCTCCAGCAAGGTGCTTCACTGTCTCAAGTAATTCATCCTCGTACCCTGGCAACGTTCTACAATCAACAATTGCGCTTGCAGTCTGAGGAATCACGTTAGCTTTATAGCCAGCTTCAAGCATTGTGGGGTTAGCAGTATTGGAAAGCGTAGGCGTGATTAATCTTGCCAAAACCCCAACCTCATCTAAAAGTGGTTGTAAATTATCCTCTTCAAAGGGCTTGCCTGATATCTCCGCAACCCTCTTAAAGAATTGCCGGTTAGTTTTGGTGATGCGCTGTGGCCACTTGTGATTTCCAATCCTGGAAACCGCCTCTGCTAGGCGCGTGACAGAATTTTCCTTGTTGGTTGTTGCGCCATGACCCGCAAGCCCCCTTGCTGTTAGCTTCATCCACTCGATACCTTTTTGTGAGGTTTCGATAGCATAAATTCTTTTTCTTGATTTTAAGGTGATTGAGTATCCACCAACTTCAGAAATGCTCTCGGAACAACCTTTAAATACCTCAGGATGATTCTTTACCATCCATTGAGAACCAAGTTTTCCACCCGCCTCTTCGTCTCCGAAGAAAATCACAACTAGGGTTCTATCCTGCTGATAGCCATGTTTTGCCCAGAGCCTTATGACGGCAAGAATCATCGCATCCATATTCTTCATATCAACTGCGCCGCGACCCCAGATGCAACCATCCTTGATAACTCCAGAGAATGGATCTACCGACCAATCAGCTGCATTTGCTGGGACAACATCGAGATGGCCATTAACAACAAGGCCAGGTTTTGATTTATCTCTTCCTTCAATTCTTGCAACTACCGAGCATCTATTTGGCGCGCTCTCATAAATCTTGCTCTCAATTCCAACTTCTTTCATCTTGGCAGCCACATACTCAGCTGCTGCTTTCTCATCACCTTTGCCCTCACCAAAATTGACGCTTGGAATCTGAATCAACTCCTGGCAGAGCTGTACTACATCGTCTTCTAGTTCTTGGCGCTGAGCATCAGTTAGTTTCATGGGCTAAAGTATGCCCGCATTGTCCGGGTGGCGGAATTGGCAGACGCGCTAGCTTGAGGTGTTAGTTCCCGCAAGGGATTAG
>Ga0208004_1000204_pt1 | contig 22923 bp, 23 predicted proteins | sample DEB08_DNA_6_FD_184522 | JGI IMG/M metagenome (GOLD analysis project Ga0208004, IMG submission 184522) | Aqueous microbial communities from the Delaware River and Bay under freshwater to marine salinity gradient to study organic matter... | ecosystem: Environmental > Aquatic > Marine > Coastal ...
GTCACGCACATGACCCCGCAGGAGGTCGTCGCCGAGAACCTGCTGCGCGCCGAACTCGACTTCTTCACCGAGCACTTGCACTAGCGAGGTATTGATCGATGGGCTAGATGCCTTCGTCGGTGCTGTTGGCCGAGTCGAGGCGGGTCGTGCCCACGGCACCGAGGTCGGTGATCGACTCGCTGAAGTAGCCCGGCTCGGGTTCGAGCGGCGCGGTGAGTCCGGAGTCCGGGCCGTGGATGACCTCGCCGATTCTCTGCTCTTCGATCGGGAAGTGGCAGGCCACCAGATGCCCCTGCCCCATATCGCGCATGATCGGCACCTCGGTGCGGCAGCGATCCTGCGCGACGAAACAGCGGGTGTGGAAGACACAGCCCGACGGCGGATTGAGCGGACTGGGCAGGTCGCCACCGAGCACGATGCGTTCACGCTGGGTCTGCGCCTCCGGATCCGGGATGGGTACGGCGGACAGCAGCGCGTGGGTGTAGGGATGCAGCGGGCGCTTGTAAAGCTCCTCACGCGAAGACGACTCCACGATGTGCCCGAGATACATCACCGCGACGCGGTCGGCGATCTGGCGCACCACGGCGAGGTCGTGTGCGATGAAGAGATAGGAGACACCGAAGTCATCCTGCAGGTCCTGCAGCAGGTTCAAGATCTGCGCCTGGATGGACACATCCAGGGCGGACACCGGCTCATCGCAGATGATCAACTTAGGGCGAAGCGCAATGGCGCGCGCAATGCCGATGCGCTGACGCTGGCCGCCCGAGAACTCATTGGGATAGCGGTTGACGTGCTCCGGGTTCAGTCCCACCCGATCCAAGAGTTCGCGCACGGCGGTCCGCACTCCCCCGGGCGGCTCGACGCCTTGAATGCGGAAGGGGGCGGCAATGATCGATCCGATCGTCTGCCGAGGATTGAGCGCGTTATAGGGGTCCTGGAAGATCATTTGCGCCTCGCGACGCAGCGGGCGCAGTTGGCGACGCGACAGGTTGGTGATGTCGGTCCCGTTGAGTTCCACGCTGCCGGCGGTGGGCTGCGTGAGCCGCAGGATGGCGCGGCCCGTCGTGGACTTGCCGCATCCGCTCTCACCGACCAGCCCCAGCGTCTTGCCCGCCTCGACGTGCAGGCTCACGCCGTCCACGGCCTTGATCTGGCCGATGGTGCGAGGGAAGACCCCGCGCGACCGCACCGGGAAATAGACCTGGAGGTCACGCACATCGAGGACGCGCTCGGAGTCAGCGGGCACCGAACACCTCCTCGGCATGGACCTGTGCGGTGAGGTGGCAACGGGCCGTGTGCCCGGCAGCCACCTCGAGAAGCTCGGGCTCGGTCGTCACACACAGGTCACCACGGACCTCGTCACGACGACCGCAGCGGGGGTGGAAGACGCAGCCCGACGGCAGGTTGATCAGCGATGGCGGATTGCCGGGGATCGGATCCAAGCGTGCATTGCGATCGGAGTCGAGGCGCGGAACCGACGCGAGGAGGCCCTGCGTGTAGGGCATGGCCGGTCGGTAGTAGACGTCGTCGATGGAGCCGTACTCCACTACCCGACCGCCGTACATCACACAGACATGGTCGGCCATATCGGCGACGACTCCCAGGTCGTGCGTGATGATGATGAGGGTCGTGCCGGTCTGCTTCTGCAGTTCGACCATGAGCTCAGTGATCTGGGCCTGGACCGTCACATCGAGCGCCGTTGTCGGCTCGTCCGCGATAAGCAATTGCGGTTCGTTGATGAGGGCCATCGCGATCATGACGCGCTGGCGCATGCCGCCGGAGAGTTGATGCGGGTAGTCATCAATGCGCTGTTCTGGGGCGGGAATGCCCACGCGGCGCAGCCCATCGATCGCCCGATTGCGGGCCTCCTTGCGACTGACCTTGCGGTGCACGCGCACGGCTTCGGTGAGTTGATCACCGATGCGATAGAACGGGTGGAGACTGGACAGCGGATCTTGAAAGATCATCGCCATGCGGTCGCCGCGCAAGCGGCGGATCTCATCGTCGTCGAGCGCGAGCAGGTCGCTGCCATCCAGCACTACCTGGCCGCTGATATCGGCGCTGCGACGACTGAGCAGCCCCATGATCGCCTGAGCGGTGACGGACTTGCCCGAGCCCGACTCGCCCACGATGGCGAGCGTCTCCCCCTGGGCGACGTTGAAGGATGAGCCGTCGACCGCGCGCACGACGCCGTCCTCGGTGCGGAAGGACACGCGCAGGTCGTTGACCTCGAGGAAGGGAGCGCTCATGTCGGCCTCACCCTGGGGTCAATGAAGGCGTAAAGGATGTCGACGATGAGGTTGGCCACGATGATGAACGTCGCCGTGATGAGCGTGATGCCGACGAGGATCGACTGGTCAGGGTTGAGCACCGACGAGATCGCGAGGCTACCCAATCCGGGCAGGCTGAAGATCGTCTCGAGGATGATCGCCCCGCCCAACAATCCGGCCAGGTCAAGACCTGCGGCCGTGACGATCGGGGTGAGACCCGCGCGCAGGGCGTGCTTGCCGATAACGACGCGCTCCTTCAACCCCTTAGCACGCGCGGTACGAATGAAGTCCTCGCTGAGCGTCTCGAGCATCTGACTTCGGGTCAGTCGTGTGTAGAAGGCCGCATACAGCACCGCCAGCACGATCCAGGGCAGGATCATCGTCTGGAGGAATTGCACAGGGTCTTCCCACGGGTTCACGTAGTCGGGGAACGGCAGCAACTGCCATCGGATGATGACGAAGAAGATGACAACAAGGCCGATGAAGAAGGACGGCAGGGAATAGCCGATGAGCGAGACTCCGGTGATTGCCTTGTCCTGCCAACGACCGCGACGCAGCGCGCTGTAGACACCGAGGCCGACACCGCCGATGAGGAAGATGACGAAGGCGCCGAGCGCGAGGAAGACGGTGGCGGGAAGGCGGTCGAGGATGAGCTCGAGGACCGGCTCGGACTTGGTGAAGGACCAGCCGAGGCACGGCGCCTCGCAAACCAGTGCCCCTTCGCCCACCCCGTAGGTGCGGCCGACGAAGATCGCCGAGAGGAAGAGCCAATACTGCTCGAAGATCGACTTGTCGAGCCCGAGCCGTGCGCGATTGAGTTCGATGGTCTGGTCGGTGCAGATCTTGCCGCAGGTGAGACGTGCGACATCGGCGGGCAGGATGCTGAAGAGGAAGAAGACCGCGAAGCTCAGGAGTAGGAGCATCAACAGCATGATGAGCACGCGGCGCACGACGAACGCGCTCATGTCCTACCCCCTTCCGTTGTCGTGTTGGGTTGGTTTCTCAGGTGGGCTGATGGTGCGCGTGGAGGGGGCGGCGAACCGCCCCCTCCACGCTGACGCCGACTACTGCGCGGCGTACATGATCGGGTACGGGTAGGACCCGTACGCCGCCCAGCTGAAGATCGGACCGACACTGGTGCCGGCCAGACGCTGGTCACGACCGAAGCGGGTCGGGACCGTCCACATCTTCTGGGCTGCGATCTTGTCGAGCTCCTGCCACATGGTGGCCTGCTTCTCGCGATCGAGCTCAACCGATGCGGCCTGAACCTGCTTGTTGAACTCCTTGTCGTCCACCTTCGACAGGTTCCAGCCCTGCACGAACAGCGGCGGGATCACGGTGGAGGCGTTGGGCCAGTCCGGGCCCCAGCCGCCGAACATGATCTCGTTGCCGTCCTTGAACACGACGCCGTAGTACTGGCCGCGCTCAATCGGGTTCGGCTTCACGGTGATACCGGCGCGAGCGAGGGACTCGACCCAAATGGCAACGGCCTTGTCGTTGTCCTCGGTCTGGCCGTAGTCAACGGTGATCTCCGTCGGGCAGTTGTTGCCCTCGGCGAGGAGCTTCTTGGCGAACTCCGGATCACCGGTACCGGGCACAGGCTGGCCGAGCAGGCCGTCCCACAGTCCGGTCGGTGCGTAGTCGATGCCGATGTTGGGCTTGACGACACCGTCGGCCAGCTCACCGGCGTAGGTGCCACCGGCGTTGAGCAGGAGAGCGTCACGGTCGAGGGCGACACCGATGGCCTGGCGGCACTTCTCGTCCGGAATCTTCTCGGCGTTAACGGCCGCGTAGATGGTGTACGGGTCGAACGCGTCAATGCGACGCGACTCGTACTGCGGATCCTCGAACACGACGGGGAGAGCGGCCGTGGTCAGGCTCTGCACCATGGCGTAGGCGTCGTCGCCGGAGCTCTGCATGACGCGCTGCTCGCCGACGGTCTCCTCAATGCCGAAGTCGATCACCCAGCTGTCCGGCAGGGCCAGACGGTAGGGATCGCTGTCCTTGTTCCACGCCTCGTTGCGGACGAGGACAAGCTTGCCGCCCGCACCCTTCGAGTACTCGGCGATCTTGTAGGGGCCGTTGGACATCGGCTTGTTGGCGTACTCCTCGCCCGTCGCCATGCCCGCAGGCACCGCGCTGAAGCCGAGGGTCACGGCGTAGTTGAAGTCCGGAACCGGCTGGTTCAAGTTGAAGGTGATGGTGTTGCCATCACAGGTCACGGCCTTGTCGAAGAGCTCCTGGCCGGTGCCGTCCGCGGGGCCGGCGTACGCCGAGTTGCCCTCTTCGTCGACGGGGATGTCGAGGTACGACACGCCGTAGACCGGGCCGCCCTCGGCGAGTCCGGTATCGAACTGGCGCGAGGTGCCGTAGGCGACGTCCTGACAGGTGACGGGCGAGCCGTCCTCCCACGTGATGCCATCACGCAGGGTGAAGGACCAGGTCTTGCCCTCGTTGCTCACGGTGCCGGTGTCGGTCGCCATGTCGGGCACGAGGGTCGTGCCCTCGGTGTCGCCAGGAGCAACCTGGTACGCCGTGAGGGAGCGCATGATCGTCGCACCGAGGAACGCGAGGTCCTCACCGGTGTAGATGACCTGCGGATCCAGCGACAGCAACTGCTCCGCGCTGGTGAGGATGGAGAGGGTGCCGCCCGCCTGGCCGTCGTCGGGGGTCGGCGCCGAGGAGTCGCTACTGGACGACGATGACGAGGAGTCACCACCGGACGACGATGACGAGGAGTCACCGCCATCCGAGGAGCTGCCACCACAGGCAGCGAGAACAAGGGCGCCGGTCGCGACACCAATCGCGAGCGTTGCCCCCTTTCGGAACTTCAGCATGTTTCCTCCTTGTGTGCAGAACAGGCCGAACGCACAGGCGCGGCCTCTCCCCCGAGAAACGCACGATGCGCGTCGGCGGGCGGGAGTGAGTGGAGGCGGCTCATCGCTTTGCCGCCTTGGGGTCGAGGGCATCGCGCACCGAGTCGCCCGCGAGATTGAACGCGACAACGATGATGACGAGCAGCGTGCCCGGGATGAAGAGATACGAAGGAACGAGGGTCCAGTACTGCGTGGACGCACCCAGCATGGCGCCGAAGGACGGGTCCGGCGGTAGGACGCCCACACCGAGGAAGGACAGCACGGCCTCCGTCGCGACGTAGACCGGCAGGAGCAGGGTGGCGTAGACGAGAATCGGCGCCCACAGGTTGGGCAGGATCTCGCGGAAGAGGATGCGCGGGGTGCTGGCACCGAGCGAGACCGCTGACTCCACGAACTCGCGCTCGCGCAGGCTGAGGACTTCACCGCGCACGATGCGCGCGAGGTAGGGCCAGCCGAAGATGCCGAGCACGAGGATCAGGTAGGTGATGCGCGAGGCATTGCCCTCGGGAACGCCGAGGTCGGTGAGGCGCTGGGTCATCGTGCCGGAGAGCGCCAGGATGATGAGGAAGAACGGGAAGGCGAGGATGAGGTCCATCAGTCGACCGATGGAGGCATCGACCCAGCCGCGCGCGTAGCCGGAGATGATCCCGAAGAGCGTGCCGAGAATAACGACCAGGATCGTGGCGGAGAACGCGATGAGCAGCGAAATGCGCAGCCCGTAGATCAGTCGAGCGAAGATGTCGCGACCCGTCCCCCATTCGACGCCGAGCGGGTGCTCCCAACTGGCGCCGCCCCACGGTCCGATGGGCTTGCCCCCGGCCGGGTCAAGGACATCGGGGTCCAGCGAGTAGGGGTCGACACCGAGGAATCCGGTGATGACCGGGGCAAAGATCGCGGCGAGAAGGAAGAAGGCCAGGATGATCGTCGAGACGATGAACGTCTTGTCCCGGCGCAGTCGGCCCCAGGCGATTTGCGTCAGGGAGCGACCCTTGACGTCGGAGGGATCGGCCTCCGAGGCACGACTCTCCGTTTCCACCACCTGCGACACGCCACCCTCCACGGGAGTGAAGACCACGCACCGTCGGGAGTCCCCGGCAGCGGCGCAACTGTACGGCCAACCTGCTACCTATGGGTAACTTCCTGGACCGACGGGAGGCATTCGTAACCAATTCGCGATCATCAGCGGCCGCGCTTGCGGTCAGCAAAGGGACCAAAGGCCCGAATAACACCTGAGTCGAGCGACCTATGTCCCCGCACCGGGTGACCCGGGAGGCCGCCCAGCGGCAAGGTCTACTTCGCGCGATTGCGCGACTTCGCCCGGTCGGTCGCCGCAAGCTGCACCTTGCGGATGCGCACGGCGTTCGGAGTCACCTCGACGCACTCGTCCTCGCGGCAGAACTCCAACGCCTGCTCAAGGGAGAGTTGCCTATGCGGGATGAGGGGTACCAGCACGTCGCCCGATGACTGCCGCATGTTGGTGAGTTTCTTCTCCTTGGTCGGGTTGACGTCCATGTCGTCGGACCGGGAGTTCTCCCCCACGATCATGCCCTCGTAGACCTCGGTGCCGGGACCGACGAACATCGTGCCCCGCTCCTGCAGATTGGCGAGCGCGAAGCCCGTTGTGGGACCGGACCGATCGGCAACGAGTGATCCGGTCGGTCGGGTGCGCAACTCACCGTGCCACGGCTCGTAGCGATCGAAGACGTGATGCAGCAGTCCGGTACCGCGCGTCTCGGTGAGGAACTCGGTGCGAAAGCCAATGAGTCCACGGGCCGGGACGATGTAGTCCATGCGCACCCAGCCGGTGCCGTGATTGACCATCTGCTCCATCCGACCCTTGCGCAGCGCCATGAGTTGGGTGACGACGCCGAGGTAGTCCTCAGGAATGTCGACGCTGAGTCGTTCCATGGGCTCGCAGAGTTTGCCGTCGATTTCGCGGGTGACCACCTGCGGCTTGCCGACGGTGAGTTCGAAACCCTCACGCTTCATGAGTTCGACGAGGATGGCGAGCTGGAGTTCACCGCGGCCCTGCACCTCCCAGGTGTCCGGCCGCTCGGTCGGGAGCACGCGGATCGACACGTTGCCGATGAGCTCCTGCTCAAGGCGTCCCTTCACCATGCTCGCGGTGAGTTTGGTGCCGCCGCTGCGGCCCGCGAGTGGAGAGGTGTTGATGCCGAAGGTCATTGAGATGGATGGCTCATCCACGGTGATGACCGGCAGGGCCACCGGGCTCTCAGGATCCGCGAGCGTCTCACCGATGGTGATCTCGGGGATGCCCGCGACGGCGATGATGTCACCAGGGCCAGCCTCCGCGACCGGCACGCGGTCGAGGGCCTCGGTCATGAGCAGCTCCACGACCTTGGCACGCTCAACGGAGCCATCGGCCTTCATCCAGGCAACCTGCTGGCCTTTGCGGATCGTGCCCTCGTGAACGCGGCACAGGGCAAGCCGACCGAGATAGGGCGAGGCGTCGAGGTTGGTGACGTGCGCCTGAAGGGGTGCGTTCTCGTCGTACGACGGTGCGGGGATCGCCTCGAGCAAGGTGGCGAACAGCGGTTCGAGACTGTCTTCGGCTGGCATGCCGCCATCCTCGGGACGCTCCTTCGACGCCCGTCCCGCCTTGGCGCTCGTGTAGACGATCGGGAAGTCGATCTGCTTGTCGGTGGCATCCAGGTCGAGGAAGAGCTCGTAGGCCTCGTCCACCACCTCGGCAATGCGTGCATCCGGTCGGTCCACCTTGTTGATCACGAGGACGACGGGCAAATTCTTGGCGAGCGCCTTGCGCAGGACGAACCGTGTCTGCGGCAGCGGTCCCTCGGAAGCATCCACGAGGAGCACGACCCCATCGACCATCTCGAGGCCGCGCTCGACCTCGCCGCCGAAGTCGGCGTGGCCCGGTGTGTCGATGATGTTGAAGGTCACCCCACCCTCGGGTGCCGACGGTCCGACGTACTTCACCGACGTGTTCTTGGCGAGGATCGTGATGCCCTTCTCCCGCTCCAGATCCATCGAGTCCATCACGCGGTCGTCCACGTCCTGGTTGGCGCGGAAGGCGCCGGACTGCCACAGCATGGCGTCGACGAGGGTGGTCTTGCCGTGGTCGACGTGGGCGACGATGGCGATATTGCGCAGGTCGGAACGGGTGGCGGTCACCGGGAGACCCTACGTGGGGCCCTGACCGAGCCGTGCCACCGCCTCACGATCGGAGTCCAACCAGGGAATCTCGGTGAACTCTGCCGGACTCACCCAGCGCAGGTCATCGTGGTGGTCCAGAGGAGTCGGCTCACCATCGATGAGACGTGCGACGTAGAGGTGGAGGACGAGGTCGTCGTGCAATTCCCACTCCCCCGGCACCCGGTGGTCGACCTCAACCGTCACGCCGAGCTCCTCGCGCAACTCCCGGATGAGTGCGGCCTCCTCGGACTCCCCCGGCTCGACCTTGCCCCCGGGGAACTCCCAGCGCCCCGCTGCCCAGTCCGGACGGGTACGCCGGGCCGCAAGGTAGCGACCGTCTCGCTCGATGGCCCCGGCGACAACGACGATGCTCACGCGATCTCGATGGTCATGTGATGTCGATGTCAGCCGCACGCCAGGTGATCTCGGCGGCTTCTCCGCGATCGGCGCTCACCAGGATGTAGTCGGTGTCGAAGGTGGCGACAGCGAGGAGTGCGATGCCGGCAGCGGCCAGCGGCGCGGTGAGCGCCGCCATGACCCCGACGACATCGAAGTCCATCGCGTCAGGTACGCGGTACGCGAGCCAGGGCGCTTCAGTGCGTTGGGCGTCGACATGAATACCCGCATCGGTGATCACGCTGAGTTCCTCGGCGGATCGCGACACCGAGACGAAGGGCGACGCCCACACGGTCGAAGGCACCGCAGCATCGGGGGCGAAACGATGCACGGCGTACTCACCGGGAACCCTCGACAGGCGCAGCGACATGCCCGGATCCTACGGTTGATCGGACATACACACCGAGGAAGAAGGTTCCGTCATGACCTGGTACTCCGAGATCCCAGCCCGCCGCGCACGGCAGATCGCCGGTGACCTGTGGCTCGTGGCGTGGAGCGCGTTGTGGATCTGGGTGGCGTTCCGCCTGTATGACCTCGTGATGAATCTCGCCGGCCCCGGTCAGGCAATCTCGGATAGCGCGAATGATCTCGCCGCACAGTTCGACGACGCGGGAGGCGCGGTCGCGCAGGTCCCGCTCATCGGTGACGCACTTCGCTCGCCGTTCGACGGCATGGGCACGGCGGCGATCGCCATCGCTGATGCCGGTCAGACGTTGGCTGATGCGGTGGGGGTGCTGGCCCGCTTCCTGGCGATAGCGCTCGGGGTGCTGGGTATCGCGTCGTGGGCAATGGTGTGGGTACCGGTTCGGATCGCGTTCATTCGACGGGCCACGGCCGCACGGCGCTTCCTTGATGCGACCGAGGACCTCGATCTGTTTGCCCTTCGCGCGATGGCCCGTCAGCCGCTGCATCTGCTTGCGCGGATCAGTGACGATCCGGCGGGCGCCTGGCGGCGCGGGGATCGCGACGTGATCTCGGCCCTCGCCTCGCTCGAACTGCGCGCCGAGGGACTCGTGCGCTGATCACTCGGCGAGGAAGTTGCCCAGGGAGTCGAAGTAGCTCTCCATGCCCTGTTGCGCCATCTGCGCCTGCTCGGCCGGCATGTCGCCGTACTGAGCGAAGCGCACCCACGAACCGTTGACCCGAGGTTCGATATCGATGACGACGAGATGCTGCTCGGCGTCGTCCGAGTGCTCGAGGAAGTCCGCCTCATCCTGGGAGTACGACATGGAATGCATGAGTCGCCGGGGCTCATCGACCTCGGAGTAGCGACCCCAAAAGTAAGCGATGTGACCGTAGGCGGATGCGTCCACCGCGGTGGCCCACCGGCCGCCGATCACGGGCTCGGACACTGTCGATCCGGGAACGACGACAAGGTCCGTCGGCGCGTACCACTCTTGCAGGGCGTCGGAGTCAGTCCAGGCATGCCACATGCAATCAACCGGAACGGAGTACTCACGCTCCACGGAGTAGGCGAGATCACTCATGGCGCGATGGTGTCACGCCGGAGGGACCTCTCGCCGAGGGTCACGGTCATTGACGTCCGGTCGCCTTCATGCAGTTCCACTACAGCCCGTTGTCCTTGCGATAGACAGCGACGACGGCGTTCGCATGGCCGTGGCCCATACCCATCTGCTTGAGGTGGGCCACCTGCTCCATGTGCTTGGCCTCGCGCACCTCATCCAACTGCGTCATCCAGTAGTCGATGGGTTCGCCGTACTTCTTCTCAATCGAAGGAAAGTAGGACTTTGGGCCGGTGACCTTCTCCACCCGCGCGAGTCTGCCACTCTGGCTCTATGAGCAGGGCATTGAGTGAACAAGAAGTCGCCGATCAACTCATCCCGCTGCCGGGCTGGACCGGGACGACCGAGTCAATCCGCTGCTCGTATGTCTTCCCCGACTTCCCCACCGCGATCCTCGGAGTCGATCAGGTCGCCCTCGAAGCTGAGGACATGAACCACCATCCGGATATCGATATCCGATGGCGAACAGTCGCCTTCGAACTATCCACCCACAGTGTCGGGGGCGTCACGCAACTCGATATCGAACTCGCGCACCGCATCCGCCTCGTCGCCGAGGAGCAGCGCGGCACCATCGCGTGATCCATGGCTGATTAGACGTTGAAGCGGAACTCGACCACGTCGCCATCGTGCATGAGGTAGTCCTTGCCCTCCATGCGGACCTTGCCGCGTGCCTTGGCCTCGGCCATCGTGCCTGCATCGACGAGATCGTCAAAGGACACGACCTCGGCCTTGATGAAGCCCTTCTGGAAGTCGGTGTGGATGACACCGGCTGCCTCCGGGGCGGTCGCTCCCTTGCGAATGGTCCACGCGCGGGCTTCCTTGGGCCCCGCGGTGAGGTAGGTCTGCAGACCCAGCGTGTCGAATCCCACGCGGGCGAGTGCGTCCAGCCCGGACTCGTCTTGGCCGATCGACTGCAGCAACTCCAGCGCCTCATCGTGATCGAGGCCGACGAGTTCGGCTTCGATCTTGGCGTCCAGGAAGACCGCCTCTGCCGGGGACACGAGATCGCGCATTTTCTGCCGGAACGACGCGTCGGACAGTTGCTCCTCGTCGGCGTTGATGACATACAAGAAGGGTTTGGCGGTCAGCAGGAAGAGCTCGCGGATCTCCGTGGCGTCCATGCCCGAGGCGAAGATCGTCGTTCCCTCGTTGAGGATCTGCTGCGCCTTCTCCGCGGCCGCGAGCGCAGCAGCGCGCTCCTTGTTGATGCGCGCTTCTTTCTGCAGGCGCGGGATCGCCTTCTCCACCGTCTGCATGTCAGCGAGGATCAACTCGGTGTTGATGGTGGCGAGGTCTTCTGCCGGATCGACTCGGCCTTCGACGTGAACGACGTCCGGATCATCGAAGGCGCGGAGCACCTGGCAGATCGCATCGGACTCGCGAATGTTGGCGAGGAACTGGTTGCCCAGACCGGCTCCTTCGCTCGCCCCCTTGACGATGCCGGCGATATCGACGAACTGCACGGTCGCGGGCAGGATCCGCTCGGATCCGAAGATCTGTGCGAGGACAGCGAGACGAGGGTCCGGGACCTCCACGACACCGGTGTTCGGCTCGATCGTGGCGAAGGGGTAGTTCGCCGCGAGGACGTCGTTCTCGGTGAGAGCGTTGAAGAGGGTGGACTTGCCGACGTTGGGCAGACCGACGATGCCGATAGTGAGCGCCATAGTGCGCCGATCCTAGGTGGTGGCTGTGGATGACCAATCTTCGGCCGAAGTTCAGTGTCAGACCCCCCACCTAGGTTGGGGGCATGTCAGCAGGGTGGCGCGATCGCAGCGAAGCGAGCGAGTGCTCGTGGGATTCGCTGCCGCCCGGCCCGGGCTTGGCAGCAAAGTTGGCCGAGATCGATCCCGGCACGCTTGATGACAGCGATCGCGTCGCCTACCTCGCGGCGACTGACCGGCTTCTGGGCTGGAGCCACATGCTTCAAGCCAAGGCGTTGGTCGCGGTGTCCGATGCCGTGTGCGCCGCCACGGCGACACCGAACGTCGAGTTCTCGTCGCATCAGCAGGGCTGGGTCGCCGACGAGGTCGCGGCGGCGTTACACATTGCGGCACGCACGGCGACGGGCAGGGTCAACGCCGCGAGCGCCCTGGTGCGCGACTGGCCACGTCTCGGCGAGGCCGTAGCTTCCGGGGAGTTGACCCTCGGGCAAGCCCGTGAGGTCTACGAAGCAGCGTCGATCCTGTCGGGCTGTGCCGACGAGACCGGCGCCGACCTCTCCGACCGCGCGGTGGAGATGTCGATGTTCTTCGCCCGTGATCTGCCGCCCGCGCGACTTCGTGAGCGCATGAACCGTCTGGTGTCCTCACTCGATCCGGAGGCCGCCACGCGGCGCCGGCGGCGAGCAGAGCGGGACCGCACTGACGTCTCGATGTGGGCCGAGGCAGACGGGATCGCCTGCCTGTCAGCCCGCGGTCCGTCCCTGGACACGGTGGCCGTCCGGGACCTGATCGACGCGCGGGCCCGCGCCATGCGCCAGGCCGCCGACGAGGGCGACGACCGCACCCTCGGCCAGTGGCGCCATGCAGCCCTGCTGAGCGCTTTTGGGCTCGCTCCGGTGGGTCGCGTTGGTGTGCGTCGGGCAGGCGACGAGTCCACGGCGACGGCTTTGAGCGAGCCAGCGTCTGTCGTGGACGATCCCCCGCTCACTCACCCGGATGTGCAGATCCGGGTCACCGTTCCCCTGACCACCCTCTTCGGCCTGACCGACACACCCGGTGAACTCGAGGGTTTCGGTCCACTGGACCCGGAGTTGGTGCGCGCTCTAGCCGCCGATGCACAGTGGCAGCGCTGGGTGACCGATCCGGTCGGCGACTACCTCATCGACGAGGGTCGACAGCGGTTCCCCGGTGCGCGCCTGGCTCGGTTCCTGCGTGCCCGTGAGTCGCGCTGCAAGCACCCGTCCTGCGGTGTGCGCTCTCGCAACTGCGACGCAGACCACCTGCCGGCCTTCGGTGCGGGTGGCCAGACGTCCGCCCAGGGTCTGTCCCCCACCTGCCCGCGCCACAATCGCGGCCGGGTCGCTTCCGGGTGGAGGGTTGAGGAGGATGGGCCGAAGGATCCACACGGTCCGCCCGACCCGATCTGGGTGAGCACACTAGGGCGGCGCTACGAGAACTCGATGCCCGCCGTGTTCACCGACGACTACATACCCCTCCGGAGATAAGCCTCTGCGCGGATAACCGCGTGTGACGCCAGCCCACTGTCAGTCCCCCCTGTCACAGTCGTGACATGGACACCTCCGCCCTTGCTCTCACCGTGCTCGCCACGGTCCTGTGTGTTGCCCTTACTCTTCTCGCCGGCTACGCCCTGGGGCGCTCCCGCGCGCGGTCGTCGACCGATGCACCCGATGTCATGGCGGTGGAGACAGCCCTGGATCGGCTCGGTCGGCGCCTCGATGAAGCCGAATCGCTCCGGCGCGCCGACCAGGCGGGCATGCGGGCAGAGATCGGCGAGCAGTTGCGTCACGTCGAGGCCACGGCCGAGGTGATTCGCCGGGAGACGGGATCCCTGGCCACCGCGCTGGGTCGCGTCGACGTTCGCGGCCGGTGGGGTGAGGCGCACCTACGCCGACTGGTGGAGAGCGCCGGGATGCTCGAACACGTCGACTTCGTTGAGCAGGACACCACTACCGGCGACTCCGGTGTCTCCCGGCCGGACCTGGTGGTCCACCTCGGTGCCGAGCGCGCCTTGATCGTCGACGCCAAGGTTCCCCTCGCGGCCCTGCTCGAGGCCGAGGCCAACGACGACCCGGCGGCGAGGGCCGACCTGTACGGACGGCACGCCCGCGACGTGGCCGCGCACGTGGATCGACTCGGTGCCAAGGAATATTGGCGGCGATACGACGGATCCCTCGAGGCGGTCGTCCTGTTCCTGCCCGCGGAGTCGATGCTCGGGATCGCCCTGCGCGAGGACCCCACGCTGCTCGACCGAGCCTTCTCCCGCGGGGTCATCGTGGCGACCCCAACGACGCTGCTCGCACTCTTGCGCACCGTTTCCCACGTGTGGCGACGCGAGGCGATCGCGGACAACGCTCGCGAGATCCACGCCCTCGGCCGGGAGCTCTACGAGCGTCTCGGCACCTTCCTCGACCACGTACGGAGAATGGGTAGTTCCCTCGACAGTGCGGTGAGTCACTACAACAAAGCTGTCGGTTCACTGGAGGGTCGCGTCCTGGTGTCGGCTCGCCGACTGTCCGAACTCGGCGTGGGTAGTGGCGAACTCGCCACACCGGAGCCGGTCACTCAGCGCAGCCGCACGACCGAATCACTTGGACGTTGATCTGCGCTGATATCCATCCACCGCACCACCGAGTCCTCGGCGTACATGCCCACCGCTCCCCGGCGTTCGGAATACGGCAGGTCATAGGCGACGAGGAACTCCCCGTTGACGCGGATCGTGGTCTGCGGGCCGACGCGGTCGACGGTCACCGAGCGCTTCATGCCAATGGGTGTCTTAGGTAGCGGACCGTCGTACAGGTGCCGCTGGCCACCGGGCTGCGACGGGTCGCGACGGCCCACCTCCCAGCCGTTGGGCTTGAGAACCAGGTAGGTGAAGTGGTCGTTGTCCCGGTAGTCCCATACCAGCCAACCCACCTCCCAAGGGTTCGGCGTTCCGATACGAGTCGTCCGGCTGGTGACCCACCGAGCCGACACGTGAAGGGGGTCTGCGGTGAAACGCGCACGCGAGACGACCAAGGCCGAGTACGTCTCCGCGGGATCCGTGGCCGCCCGTGGCTTCAGCCGAAGTTCTCCACCGCGGACCACCACCGACGCCCGGTCAGCATTGCCGTCGAAGACCGTCCGCCACGGACCGAACCGATCGCCGTCATCGAGAACAAGGCGTCCATACCCGCTGAACGTCTCATCAATGGACTTGCCTGAAACGGAGTTGTCTGACCGGGGATCCGCCGCGGCCTGAGCCGGAGTGGCCAGCGCGAGGGCCACCGCGCAGGCAGCGGCGAAGATCCATCGGCGGCAGTTCATGGCGTATCCGGTGTAGTCGCAATGCCTTCTCGCGCAGTCTTGGCCCAGGCTGATTTGCGGCGAATCAGGTGGTACAACCCGACGAAGGCAACGGGCCACATGAGCCAGATATAGATCTGGTACGGCGGGAGCACCCAGGCCGCTCTCAGTAGGCCCTTGATGCCATAACCCCGAGCCACGACCAGGGCGCCCGCACTCAGCGGGCCGAGCATGAGCAGGATTGCCGCGGCGAGCAACCAGGGCGCATCAAGAGGAAGGAACGGCAGCCCGAAGAAGACCGCGGCCAGGAGGGCTACCGCAACCGCCACCCCGACAAGAAGCACCAGCCCCGGCAAGAGCAGCGTGATGAGAGCATCAATGCGGCGAATCCCCGTGAGATTGTGGGCGTAGAGACGCCGCACGTCACCCAGCACCTGCAGGTTGCCCTGCATCCACCGCGCACGCTGTCGATACAGCCGGCGCAGGCTGTTCAGGCCTTGCTGATCGACGTAGGTGCCGTAGGCCTGTTCACCGGTCCAACCACGCGACAGCAACCGGAGTCCGAGTTCTTGATCCTCGGTCAGGTAGTGCGACCACGGCCCCTCCTCCGACGCGACCGATTCCAGCGCGGCGAGGCGGTTGAATTGCCCGTTGCCCCCCATGAACGCCGCCCCCCACTCGGATCGACCGCATTGGTAGAGGCCGCCGAAGATTTGGAACTCAAGGCTCTGCATGCGCGTCAGGTAGCTGATCTGGTTGTAGATGCGCACGTTGACCTGCACACCGCCGACCCGCGGCTGATCGAAGTGGGTCGCCACGTTCTCCGGAGCCTGCGGTGCCAGACGACCGTCTGCGTCGATGATGCCGATAATCACGCGGTCGGCCGACCAGCCCTGAAAGCGCTCCTGAGCGAGCAATTCCGAACGCACGAAGTGGAAGCACGCGTTGAGGGCGGCCGCCTTGCCTTGGCGCGCCTCGGGGGCCACCCGCGTGAAGACCAACAGATCAGGTCCGGCGATCGACTCCAACACCTGTGCGGTCTCATCCTCAGATCCATCGTTGATGACGATGATGGCCTTGTGGGTGGCCTCGACCGCCCGCAGGCGGGCCACACTGTCGGCGATCGTGACTGCCTCATTGAGAGCCGGGACCATGAAGACCCACAGGTAATCCGCCTCATTGCCGGGTGTTCGCCGCGCCCAGCGACGCAGGTAGCGATTCCCAGCGAGGTACAGCACGAACGTCCAGATGAATCCCGTGACGACGCTGAGCAGCGCGACGAGGTAGCCGAGCCACATCAGCCACAGCAGCGGATCCATGACAGCAGCGTAGGTTGGAGTCCGCCTAGGCGGTGGTCTCGCCGGGGATCGGTGGGGCCGGCGACTTCGGGCGCATCACGCTCCAGATGATGAGCGCGACAACGATGACGGTAACCACACTGCCGAAGACGATGAGCAACGTGGCCGTAGACGGCCCCGGCTCCGGCGGGTCGGGAACAGGGATGTTGACCAGTTGCCGGCTCGCACCGAAGACCATGACCTCCCCGGTCAGTGCCGCCCAGCCAACATCACCGGTCGCCACCTCGACGGCGAGATCCGAGGCGAGCTCGCCAGCCACCGCGCCCGCGCTCGACGTCACGTCGGTCGGCAGGGGGCCAAGCACAATCACATCGCGGCTTTCGGTGGCGAAGGCCTGCGTGATGGCCATGGGACCGACGAGTTGTCCCGCGGTGCGATCCTGCCCGTCGGCATCGCGGAGAACCGCGACAGACCCCGTGACGAGTGGTGCCCCGGACTCCATGGTGATGGCGTCGTTTGCACCCACGATCAGCACCGGTGTCTCCGCATCGAGCGCCTCGGCCATCGGGAGCACCGTGATCGTCAACTGTTCCGGTGTCATGGCCGCGAGACCAGCAACCATGTTGCCCGCCTGCTCGACCAGCCGGTCAGCGCCGCCCGACGGCCCGAAGGCGACCGGCACCGTCGCACCGAAGGCCTGCGGGAACCGGTCGAAACCCGGCGGCAGAGAGACGCCGAACGTCGCTGTGACGGTGCTCACCTTCGTGTCGATGTCGAAGCGTGCCGGCAGCGGACGCAGTTTGCACGAGCCCCCCGGCGGGTAGTAGGTCATCTGCACGGTGAGCACGTTGTCGCGCTCCATCTGCTCCGGCTCAATGACCAGTGATTGATCGAGGTCCGTCGCAGCCGTCATCTCCTGCGAGGCCACAAGTACGTCGTTCCAGAGGTAGTCGATGCGCCCAGCGCCCCCGTCCGGAAGCGGAGTCGACACACCGACCAGATCGATCGCCAGCGACTCCACCGCTGCACCGAACGCCGGAGCACCAAACGCGATGGGGATTGCCGCCGTACCCACGCCCGTGAAAGAAATCGGTCCGACGCCAAAGTCCGCCAGGGATGTCGTTGAGACCACCGGTGACCAGGAGGCGGTCCCGGCGACATTGGTGAGTTCGGACACGGTGAGCAAGGACAGACCCGGCTGATCAAGCGAAAGCACCGTGGGTACGAGCGCGGACGGGGCGGCGCTCACCGTGAGGACCCCCGAATCGTCCAAGGTGAGTGTTCCGCCAGCGCCAGGTGAGGCCGAATCATCGGCGACCACGTTCAACACACGGGTGGCCAGCCCGCCCGGAGGAGCGTCACCTACCACGAGTTGCGTTGTTGCCGGCCGCTGAATGCGGTGTTGCAGGGCCGCCACGGCATTGAGCCCGGCCACCACCACTGAGTCCGCCGGATCCGCCGGGAGCGCCACCACGTAGGTCCCGACGCCGGGACCGAAGAACTCCCCGATGGTCGTGGGCGGTGACAGATCGGCGCGATACGTCAGCAGAGCACCGACCAGGGTCGCGGTGGCTCCGTCATCGGAGCGACAGTCGTCCGTGGGCACGGGGCGAATCTTCATCCCGATGGAGGTGACGCCGTCCTCGATGGAGTCCTCCGGGATCAACGCATCAATCGGGCCGCCCTCCGTCGCCGGGACCGTCGCGATGATCTGGCTGCCCGCGGTGACGATAATGTCGCCCGCTTCGGTGTAGTTGCTCTCAATCCGCCCGGTCAACCGGATTGGAGTGGCCCCCGGTGGCAGCGTGACCGACACGATCGTCTCCCCATTGTTGCCCCGGATCGTGGGCGTGAAGGGCAAGGGCGTCGAGCCGATCGTGGTACTCGCTGCCGCGGCCAGGCTTCCAGGCGCGAGGAGCACAGCACCCACGACGCCAAGGACGAAGGCGAAGACGAGGCGACGCGGCAGCGTGTCTCGGTGAGTCCACCTAGGGCTTCTCATCGCGGGCCCTGCTCTGCTCCGTATCCCGCGAATTCAAGAACTTCCCGACGGGAGAACGAAGGTCCGAACTGTTCGGGCGCCGGCCCCTCTCCGAGGAGGTGCTCGAACGCGGCCACGATGCGCTCGGCAGCATGTCCATCACCGAACGGATTGACCGCGTCGACCATCCGGGCGCGTTCTTCGGGGTGATCTAGCAACTCCAGGGCGTTCTGCTCGATCGCCTGCGGATCGGTGCCCACCAGTCGCAGAGTGCCGGCGCGCAGGCCCTCATGCCGTTCGGTGACATCCCGGCACACGAGCACCGGCGTCCCGACGCTTGGGCCCTCCTCCTGGATTCCCCCGGAGTCCGAGATAGCCAGCGTCGCCGCCTTGAGCAAGCGGGCGAATACCGCGTAGTCCAGTGGCTCGGTGATGATCACATTGGGGAGTGGATCGAGGATCGGCCGCATCTCGTGCGCCACTCGGGGATTGGGATGCAGCGGCAGGACCGCAGTGAGATCCGGCCGCGCCCGGCACACGCGCGCAACGCCCTCCGCAATGCCGGCCAGCCCCCCGCCCCAATTCTCGCGTCGATGCGCCGTGACAACGAGGAGCGGCCGTCCGTCATCAACGCCCTCAAGTCGAGCGTCGGGCCATGGTGCCTGGAGATTCGCGGCCCACTGCAAGGCATCAATGCCGGTATTGCCACTGACGAAGATGAGTTCGCCGGAGATACCTTCGCGAATCAGCGACTCCTTGTTGTCGAGTGTGGGCGCAATGTGGAAGGAGGACAGGGTCGTGAGCACTCGACGGTTCAGTTCTTCGGGGAACGGCATGAGCATGTTGTTGGAACGAAGTCCGGCCTCCAGATGGAAGACCGGTAGCCGCGCGTTCGCCGACGCGAGCCCCGCAGCCATGGCCGAAGTCGTATCGCCATGGACCAGCGTGAAACCGGGAAACGCACCCTCGCCGCCCTCGACGGCACCCTGCAATCTCGGCCGACCGCGGCGTTCGGCGACTCCACCCCGCAACTCCTTCAGCAGGTCCTCGATTGCACGCACCACGCGGTAGGTAACGCCGTTCAGGGTCTGCTCCGGCCGCGCCACGGCAAGGTCGACATCGGGCTCGACGCCTGCAAGCCTGAAGACGTCGTTCACCAAGTCCTCATGCTGACCGGTCGAAACGACCACCGGACGAATTGATTCGGAGTCACGCAAAGCGAGGATGACCGGGAGCACCTTGATCGCCTCTGGCCGGGTGCCGACGACGATCAGGCACGGTGTTTGAGGCTTTGCCATGAATTCATGTTAGGCGAACGCCGCGAACTAACGGGTGCACGATGAGGTATCGCGTAGCCTTGGCGATCGTGAGCGACGCGACCACCCCCACGGGACGCCTGTTCCGGTCGCTGCGTGCCGAAGGCTCAGCCGCCGACGACGCGGTCCCCGCCCTCTCCCTTGATGAGGTGGTCGGGTTGCGCAGCGTGAGTCTGGCCAGCACGCACACTCCTGAGCCAACCCCGGAGGTCGTGACCGAATCAGGCACGATGCCCGATCTGCCACCCGTGCCGGCGGCACCGGTCGCACCTGCCCCCGTCGACGTCCTGACCGGGGATGCCCCACCTCCTCCGCCGCCGCGCCGAGGAGGCGCCCACGCGCAGAGAGGTATCGGCGCGGGCAGCGTCTGGCTCATCGTCATCGGAGTCACCGTCGTCATGGCCTTCGCCGACGCGCTGGTCATGAGGCAGGTCGGCCTGGGGTGGCTCACCGGAGTCGCCCTCGTCGTCGCGAGCGTCTACGCAGCATTCACCGTCCGCATCGATGACGCGATCATCGCAGTCGTCGCGCCGCCACTGGCGTTCTTCCTCGCCACGTTGACCGCCGGTCAACTCACCGTGAGCACATCCGGAGACCTACTCGTCAACGAGGCCTTCATGATCGTGACGACCTTGGGCACCAACGCCCTATGGATCTTCGGGGCGACCATCGCAGCCCTCATCATCGTCCTGGTGCGTCGCGGGCTCAGCCGCCGGCAGCCTTAAGGTCCCGACGCAACTCCGGCGGAAGAGCGAACACCAAGGTTTCCTCCGCTGACGTCACTTCCTCGACATCATCAAAGCCGCGCTCCGCGAGGTAGGCCACCACACCGTCGACGAGAGTCTCCGGCACAGAGGCACCTGATGTGATACCCACGGTCTCGGCACCTGTGAGCCAGGCTTCCTCGATCTCGTCGGCGGCATCGATGCGGTACGCCGCCGTCGCGCCCGCTTCGAGTGCCACCTCGACGAGGCGCACCGAATTGGACGAGTTGCCCGACCCCACGACGATCACGAGGTCGCATTCGGGGGCAATGTCCTTCACTGCCGCCTGGCGGTTCTGGGTGGCGTAGCAGATGTCATCACTCGGGGGGCTCTGCAATTGCGGGAAGCGGCCCTTGAGCCGATCAACCGTCTCGAGGGTTTCGTCTACGGACAGTGTGGTCTGGGAGAGCCAGATGACCGGGCGCTCCGCGTCGATCGCGACCTGGTCGGCGTCATCCGGAGATTCCACGAGCGTCATGGCGTCCGGGGCCTCCCCCATCGTCCCGACAACTTCCTCGTGGCCTTCGTGCCCGATGAGCAGGATCTGCATGCCATCGCCGGCGAAGCGCTTCGCCTCGGAGTGCACCTTGGTCACCAACGGGCAGGTCGCGTCAATGGTCTTCAACTGCCGATCGGTGGCCTCCGCATGCACGGACGGGGCAACCCCGTGCGCGGAGAAGACCACGGTCGAGCCCTCGGGCACCTCGTCAAGTTCCTCGACGAAGACCGCGCCGCGCGCCTGCAATTGCTCGACGACGTAGCGGTTATGCACGATCTGCTTGCGGACGTAGACGGGGGCGCCGTAGAGGTCCAGGGCCTTTTCGACGGTGACCACAGCTCGGTCCACGCCGGCGCAGTATCCGCGGGGCGCTGCAAGGAGAACTCTCTTCGGCATTCCCCCATCGTAGGTGGAGAGGTCAGATGTGGCCTGCGGCGGCATGAGCGGCCCCGTAGCCTGCGCCCATGGGTCTGGAAACATCCGCGGAGTCACCGGCCGCCGTCCGGACGGTGTCACACCTGCTCGCGGACTGGATCGGTCGGCTCGGGTCGATCTGGATCGAGGGTCAGATCGCACAGATCAGCAGGCGTCCAGGCATGCGCACCGCGTGGGTGACCCTGCGTGATACCGACGCCGACCTGTCGCTGACGGTCGTCACCGATGTCGCCCTCCTCGGCGCGACCACCCCGCCACTCACCGAGGGCCAGCGCGTCATCGTGCATGGCAAGCCGGAGTTCTATGAGGGCCGCGGCACGCTGCAGATCCGCGCCCGCGAATTCCGAGCGGTGGGTCGGGGTGCGCTGCTGGAAGAGATCGAACGCCTCCGAGCGCTCTTCGAAGCCGAGGGCCTCTTCGCCGCCGCGCGCAAGCGTCCCCTGCCCTTCCTGCCGCGCCGGGTGGGGCTCATCAGTGGTCGAGCCAGCGCCGCCTTGACCGACGTGGTGGAGAACGCCGAACGCCGCTGGCCGGCCGTGACGTTCGAGATTCGGGAGGTTGCCGTGCAGGGCGCGAGCGCCGTGACCGCCATGGTCGCCGCCCTCGGTGACCTCAACGACGTACCCGAGGTAGATGTCATTGTCATCGCCCGCGGCGGCGGCAGTGTCGAAGATCTGCTGCCCTTCAGCAACGAGCGACTCGTGCGCGCCGTCGTGGCCTCTCGGGTGCCGGTGGTGAGCGCGATCGGTCACGAGAAGGACGTGCCGCTCATTGACCTGGTGGCCGACCTGCGCGCGTCGACCCCCACTGATGCGGCCAAGCGGATCGTCCCGGACCTCGCCGAGGAGATCGCCCTCATCGCGGGAGCGCGCGAACGCACGCGCCGAGCCGTATCCCGTCGCCTCACCGCGGAGGTCGATCTCATCGACCGCCAACGCCGCTCCCTGCATCGGTCCCTGACCTCGCGGATCACCCATGGTCGCCATGACCTTGAGCACCTGGTCGCGCGCCTCACCGCCTTGTCACCGGCGGCCACACTGGAGCGCGGGTACGCCGTCGTCCGCACCCTGGACGGCGGGGTCGTCCGCGACGTCGCCGATATCTCGTCGGGGGATCACCTCGGTGTGCGCGTCGCCCACGGCGGGTTCACCGTCCAGGTCCAGGATCTAGGGTGAGTGCTGTGAGCGATGCCACCTCCGCGGGGGACGAGCAGCCGACGTACGAGCAGGCCCGCGCGGCGCTCGCGGACATCGTCGCGAAGCTCGAGGCGGGTGACACCACCTTGGAAGAGGCGCTCGCGCTGTGGGAAGCCGGCGAGGAGTGGGCGCGCATCTGCACCGCGTGGCTTGATGGGGCCGAAGCGCGCCTCAGCCAGGAAGAGCCTCCGAACTGAGTCGATCGGCGAGGAACTGCAGCTCCTCCCAACT
>Ga0208004_1000205_pt1 | contig 22814 bp, 22 predicted proteins | sample DEB08_DNA_6_FD_184522 | JGI IMG/M metagenome (GOLD analysis project Ga0208004, IMG submission 184522) | Aqueous microbial communities from the Delaware River and Bay under freshwater to marine salinity gradient to study organic matter... | ecosystem: Environmental > Aquatic > Marine > Coastal ...
GTCTTCCCCTCTGGAATAACTCTTTTGACGATGCTGTAGGTGTCTTGGTCGACGATTTTGTAATCGACCCCAATCGACTCGAGATATTCCGGAAGAATATGGGCAGGAAAGCCAGGGTGCTTCTGATCTAAATTCACGGCGATGATCTGAAAATCTATGGGGGCATGATCTCGTAAGGAGAGCAGGATATCGAGCATCGCATAGCTATCTTTGCCGCCTGATAAGCAGGCCATAATTCGGTCGCCGGCCTCTATCATTTTGAAATCAGCAATTGCCTCGCCAGCTTGTCGGCGTAAGCGTTTCGCTAACTTATTATTTTCGTAGGTTTGTTTTTGTAGAGTGGTGACCATATCGATACTATTTGTTGCGCTGAAAAATTTCGAACCCAACGGAATCGCAGTCAGTATAAATATCAGGCTTTTCACTAGATACTTTGGCCGCTAGCACTCCTTGATGCGACAAACATAACGCCAAAATTTTTTCGCAAAATGTTTCTTGAAGATTGAAGTGACGCTCTTGCGAAATTTCTAAAATTCCCGCTCGAATGGAATCATAATCAACGGTCTCTTTGATGAGGTCATTTTCTACTCTTAAATCGGGATCCACATCAACCTCAACATTGACAACGACGCGCTGCTTGTTTTTTTTCTCGAAGTCGTGAACTCCGATAAAAACATCAACGATTAAGTTCTTAATGAAAATTTTTCTGTGATTGCTCATTCGTGTGTAGGTTTTTTATCCGTGATGATGGGGGTGTTAGACTTCAAACTGAACGTCTCTTTTCGATGGCCAAAGATGCTGGCCGCCGTCTAAAATAATCGTGGTCCCGGTGAGCGAGCTTGCTCCAATTAAATACTTAACTCCCCCAACGATATCCTCCGGCGTCGAGCTTTTTCCAAGTGGCGCCATCTTGTGTGCTGACATAAAACCTTCGTTGGTTTGCGGGCCGCTCGGTAAAGTGATGCCAGGAGCGAGACCACATACTCGGACCTTCGGAGCAAGCGCTAAAGCCATCAGTCGCGTCGCCCCCTCTAGTGCAACCTTACTAACTGTATAAGAGAAAAAATCTGCATTGAGATTAAAAACTTTTTGATCCAATAGATTGATTACGCACCCGACTTCGGTATCCGGAATTTGATCGGCAAATGTCTTTGCCAAAACTAGTGGAGAGACTAAGTTAACACTCAAATTTTGGTGTAAGGATTCTGATGTGAAATTCTTTGCTGTATCAAATGTGAATAGTGACGCGTTGTTGACTAAACAATGAATCGGTCCCAAGGTGTTTACGCATTCATCTATGACCAATCTTCCCGCATTTGGAGAAGATAGATCACAGAAAATGGCTTGCGCTTTTACACCAAGTGCACGAATTTCATCGACGGTTGTTTGTGCATCTTTTTTAGACTGATTAAAATGAACCCCGATATCCCATCCGTCACTGGCTAAACCCAAAGCGATCGCTCGTCCTAGGCGTTTTGCGGCACCGGTAATAAGTATGCAACCCTTTTTCGATGTTTGTTTTTTACCCATGTTTCATTAAACTTGTGCGACTCGATAACTCGAATAATTTTTGATATGCGTGAGAATCGAAGATCCTCTATATGTTTTTTCGAAAAATGCCTGAACTGAGAAAAATCTCTTAGCGATTACGTGAATTTGAATAATTACATCTCCGAGCTCATTGAAGCTAACCAAGGTTGGGTGAGTTTCGCATCTTTTATGCATGAGGCGTTGTATCACCCGCAGCTTGGCTATTACGCTTCCGGGTTACAAAAATTTGGGCCGGGGGGAGATTTTATCACTGCCCCCGAATTAAGTCGTTTTTTCGGGATGACAGTAGGTCGCCAAGTTAAACAAGTTTTGGATGTGGTAGAGGGTAATGTACTTGAGTTGGGTGCGGGTTCAGGTAAGCTTTGTCGCGATATATTGAGCTCATTGGAAAGCCAGGGTCGCTTACCAGATCGGTATCTTATTTTAGAGCCCAGTGAGTCTTTGGCGCACCGCCAGCGCGAGCTATTAAGCGAACTCAGTCCTCGGCTATTTGAGCGGATTCACTGGTTAAGAAAGCTGCCTGAGCAATTCGAGGGAGTAATAATTGCGAACGAGGTCTTTGATGCGCTTCCAGTTCATATTCTAAAGTTCGATAACGGCGAGACTTTTGAGCGCGGGGTCTGTAGGTCTTCAGAGGGTTTTAGCTGGTCAGATCGAAAATTATCCAAAGAAATGGAGGCTCTAGCCCCTGAGCCACCTTCTGCAAATTCTTATATTACGGAATTTTGTCCTGCCGCTTTCGGATTGATGAATGATTTAGCAAGCGTACTTTCCAGTGGCGCCATGCTTATTTTTGACTACGGATACGAAGCGGATTCTTACTATCATCCCGACCGAGTCAGCGGGACTCTTATGTGCTACCACCGTCATCAAGCAGATACTTTCCCACTCCTAGAACCAGGTGAAAAAGATATCACTGCTCACGTGAATTTTTCGCTATTGGCGCATGCGGCTACGGATGCCGGTTTGGATCTGATTGGGTACTGTAACCAAGCACAATTTTTAGTGAATGCCGGCATCACGACGTTGCTTGAGGAGATTGATCCAAGCGATAGCGCACAGTACTACCCAGCAGTTTCTGCCGTACAAAAATTGTTATCTTCTGATGCTATGGGAAGCGTTTTTAAGGCGATGTGCGTAAGTCGCCAGGTAGACCTTACAATGATAGGCTTTACAGACGGCGACCGGCGCTACCGCTTGTGAGGTTATATCAACATTTAGAAGCGCTAAATAGCGATCAGTTATGCATATTCACATTCTAGGTATTTGTGGCACTTTCATGGGTGGACTGGCATTACTCGCGAAACATGCCGGGCATGTCGTCACCGGGTGTGACGCGAGCGTTTATCCTCCAATGAGCACCCAGTTGGAACGCTCTGGCATCGCCTTAATAGAGGGCTGGGACGAAGCGCAGTTAACTGCCGAAGCGGATCTCTATATCGTTGGAAATGTAGTCTCAAGGGGCAACCCCCTAATGGAGGCTATTTTGAATAGGAACTTACCCTACACGTCGGGGCCACAATGGTTAGCGGAAAACATTCTTCGTGATAAGTGGGTTTTGGCCGTAGCTGGCACGCACGGAAAAACTACAACCGCATCAATGCTTACTAAAATTTTGGATTCTGCCAATCTGAATCCTAGTTATCTCATAGGTGGCGTGCCTCTAGACTTTGACTCGTCCGCGAGGGGTACAAACTCAAATTTCTTTGTAATTGAAGCTGATGAGTATGACACAGCTTTTTTTGATAAGCGCTCAAAGTTTGTTCATTATCGACCGAGAACGTTAGTCTTGAATAATTTAGAGTTTGATCACGCCGATATTTTTCCCGATTTGGCTGCGATAGAAAACCAATTTCATCATTTAGTTAGAACGGTGCCTGCGAATGGTCAGATTATCGTGAATGCTGAAAGCGAAGCCTTGGATCGAGTTGTGAAACGAGGTTGTTGGACCGAGTCGGTTTTTTTTGGCGGATCTTCAGATTGGGCACACACCATCGAGAAAGGTAGTAATGACTTAGTCTTTTTAAATAGGGGCGAGTCAGTTGGAGGTTTTTCTCCTCAGTTTTTTGGCGAACACAATCATTCCAATGCCCTTGCGGCAACACTTGCCGCACGGCATGCTGGAGTGCCTGTGCCCGAAGCCATAGCAGCGTTAAAGCAGTTCTCAGGAGTCAAGCGGCGAATGGAACTTAGGGGAACAGTACGAGATATCGCGGTTTATGATGATTTTGCGCATCATCCGACCGCTATCCGGTCGACTGTTTCGGGGCTAAGGGGTCAGCGGCGTTCAAATGGAAGGTTATTAGCAGTTTTTGAACCCAGATCGAACACGATGAAAATGGGTGCAAGTCAGCGAGAGTTGCCTGCAAGCTTTGAGGGGGCAGATAAAATATTCTGTTACGTAAAGGGCATCCAGTGGGATGTGCCTAACGCATTCTCCCCCTTGAAAGAAAAAATATTTTTCTTTGAGGATATTAACGAATTGAGTGCTCAGGTCGTAGCCGAAGCGCGACCCGGAGACGACATCTTGATCATGAGTAACGGTGGATTCGAGGGGGTACATACTAAAATCCTGGATTCGCTTCGGGCGGGAAAATAATGAGTCCGATAGTTCTCTATATTCACGGCTTTAATAGTTCGCCAAAATCCTTTAAAGCTCAGTTGTTAGATGCGCGAATAGCGAGTGATGGAGAAGGGCTGGAATTTCGGTGTCCAGCGCTTCCCCACCTTCCAGGAGAAGCCATCGGTTTACTCGAGGAAACTCTTGAGGGCAAGTCAAAAAACGAGGCAATTTTAGTGGGAAGCTCTTTAGGCGGGTTTTACGCTACCCACCTTACGGAAAGGCATGGTTACCGCAGTATTTTAATAAACCCGGCCATCAATCCTCATGTGGGGTTGGAGGCATATTTGGGGTTGCAACGTAACCTCTACACGCATGAGGAATACACTTTTACCCGCGAGCACCTGAACCAGCTCGAGCAGTTATATATCGAGCAGCCAGAGCGTCATGAAAATTATTTGTTGATGCACACGATGGGAGATGAACTTCTCGATTGGCGTATTGCGGCAAAAAAATACCATAAGTCGCAGCGACTAATTATTCAGGGAAGTGACCATGGGTTTGCCGAATTCAAAGATTACCTCGATGTTGTGATGAATTTCATTCGACAGGAAAATTGAACTTTAATCATATTGGTAACTTTGTAAGAGAGTTTATCGGTGAATATTTTTTATCAGGATTCGGGTGACTTGAAGGTGGGCACCATCATCAAAGATGGCGATAGCTCGCTTCAGGTGGAAACTCAGTTCGGAAAAAAGATCAAAATAAAAAGCAATCAGGTATTTTTACGTTTTGATCATATTGGTTTAGAGGGTTTTCTCGAGGTGGCGACGAGTCTGGCGTCAGACGTCGATGCTGACTTATTGTGGGAAGGGTGTGAAGGCCAAGAACATTCTTTCACGGTTCTCTCGCGTCGTTACTTTGGCGCTGTTGTTCAGCCGGAACAACAGGCCGCTGTATTGATGGTTTTATATGCTAACCCAGCGCACTTCTATAAGCGTAATCGCGGTGAGTTTAAGCCAGCTGAGCCGGCAGCGCTCGCTGCGGCAAAAGCTTCGCTAAAAGCGCGCAAAGAGCGAGAAGCACTTTTCGAGCAATACACCGCGCTTCTAACAAAGTATGAATTACCCAATCAGTTTAGAGGGCTTGAGCAAGAGTTGCTGTACAGACCAAATAAACCTGGTATCGAGAATAAGGCGATTGACGCTGCGATTAGTCAATTAAACATTAGTCGAACTGAGTTATTTAATAGGTTGGGCGTTTTACCTAATCCAAAGGACTATCATCTAGGCCGGTTTTTATTTGAATTTTTCCCAGAAGGGTTCGATCATGAAGGGCTTGAGACTTTTCTGGTAGCGGACGATTTAGAACTCAGTCACGCAGATATTTTTAGCATCGATGACGCTGCAACAACAGAAATTGACGATGCCTTTTCTGTTTCGAGAATTGAGGGTAACAATTTCCGAATTGGCATTCATATAGCTGCTCCAGCACTAGCAATATTACGCGATAGCAAGTGGGATAAGAGAGCTAGAAAACATCTATCGACCGTATACCTCCCTGGGCAAAAAATCACGATGTTCCCGGAACAAATCATCAATCAATTTAGCTTAAAAGAAAACGAAGTTGTTCCAGCTATCTCTATGTATATGGTTTGTGATCCAGAGCTAAATGTGCTGACGACAGAGACAAAGTTAGAGCGAGTTGCTGTTAAAAAAAATCTAGATGTTTTGAACCTGGATGAAAAATTTAATCCAGAAAAGAGCGGTGATGAATTAAATCAATGTCAATACGCTGAAGAGTTACTGACTCTGTACCGACTGGCAAAAAATTTGCAGAGGACCAGGCTAAAGGACAGAGACAATCCGATAGATAGGAGGGAGTTTTCTTTTTCGGTATGTGGGGATCGGGTGGATATTACCTTGCGACGACGTGGGTCGCCCATCGACCTGATCGTATCCGAGATGATGATTGCGGTTAACAATAAATGGGCGCAGCTTCTATCGCAAAATGGCTTGAAGGGTCTTTATCGAGTTCAGTCGAACGGTCGAGGTGGCTTATCGGTTGATCCGGCGCCGCATGAGGGACTTGGACTCGATGTGTATGCATGGGCAAGCAGTCCTTTACGTCGCTATGTGGATCTTGAAAACCAACGAGAGCTTATTAAATTAATTTCTCCGGCGCGTGAGCTAGGAGCATCAGATCAGGATAATTCCAGAAGAGTCGCACAAGATTTCGAATTGGCATATGCGAACTATGCAGAATTCCAAAAATTAATGGAGCGGTTTTGGTGTTTACGGTGGCTGGAGCAAGAAAAGCGAACCATTTTTCGGTCAGAACTATACAGAGCGGAACATGTTAGGCTCCAAGATATCCCGCTGCATTGCAAGGTTCCCAACTTGCCTGAAATGCAGATAGGGGAACATGTGAATGTAAAACTAACCGATATCGATCTGATGAATTTGACTGTTAAGGCTGAATTTCTAGAAAAAGCAGACTGAGGAAATTGTGTTTTCAATGCGGAGAAAGCGAACTAGCATTGCGGCCTCTAACATGATTATCCAGAGGCCATCAAAGCCTTTTGTTTTTGCGATATTCGGTTCGATTTTTTTTCATGCATCATTGCTGGTCGTTACCTTCTCAGATGAGCCTTTTGTGCCACTGCAAGCGCAAGCCGATTTGGATGTTGTTCTCGTTAACAGTCGATCGATACGACAAACAAGTGTCACTGACGCGTTGGCTCAGACGAATCTACAGGGGGGTGGGAACACCGAGCGTGATGTGATGTTGAGTTCTAATTTGCCCTTGGTGGCAGTCGAGTCAAACATTAGAAGGCTAGAGATGGCGTCTAAGCAACTGCAAGAGCTTGAACGCTCCGTCGCCGAACTGATGCAGATCGAAAAAAATAGTAACGCTCGTTTGCCTGACGCGGTCCAGAGGGATACTTCAATGAGACGGGACGGTCTTGACGCCATTGATACGGCCGAATCGAAGAAATTGTTTTTGGCTAAACTCGAGGCCAAAATTGAGAAAGAGTGGTCGGACTATCAAAAAAGACCAAGAAGAAAATTTTTGGGAGTCAATGTTAGGGAAGCCGAGTTTGCAAATTATGTAGACCGCTGGCGGAGTCGGGTAGAGGAATTTGGTACCAAATTTTATTCGGAGCAAGCAAGGAGCGAGCCCATTTTTGGCAAAGTTTTAGTCACGGTTTCGATAAGCTCCCAAGGTGAGATAGTTGATGTAAGCATCGACAAATCCTCGGGGCACAAGGTGCTTGACCAAGCGGTTTCGGAAATCATAAAACTAGCGAGTCCATTTCCAGTATTTGACAAGCCGCTTCGAAAGAAATATGACATCCTTACCATAACTCGATTCTGGTCTTTTACTCGATCGGACCTTGCGTTGATAACAAATTAAAAGAAGCCATGAACAAATACGTCGTTATAGGAAATCCGGTTGAGCACAGTCGATCTCCTCAAATTCACGTGATGTTTGCTTCGCAAGCGGGCATTAAGATTTCATATCGAACGTTATTAGCTCCACACGGAGCATTCGAACAAACCGTTCGAAGCTTCATCGAAGAGGGAGGAGCAGGAGCCAACGTGACCGTTCCTTTCAAGCTGGACGCGTTTCAAATAGCTGATGTCAAGTCTGATCGGGTAGCACATGCCGGTGCAGCGAACACGTTAATTTTTTCTGATAACAAGATTCGGGCAGATAATACCGACGGTATTGGGCTGGTGCGGGATATTACGCAAAACCTCAGCGAGGATCTCAGAGGAAAGCGAGTGCTGATGCTAGGAGCAGGGGGCGCTGCTCGCGGTGTTTTATTGCCTTTGGTACAAGAGCGCCCAACCGAGATAGTCATTCTGAATAGAACCGTGGATAAAGCGCGTGCGCTTATCGATTTGATTGCTGCGGAGGCAAAGGTTTTTGGTATAGAGACTCGTAGTGGTTCGCTAACCGATAGCGTCCGTGACTTTGATGTGGTTATCAATGCTTCGTCTAGTAGCTTACAAGATGCGGAGATGCCGCTTTCTATGAGTGCAATTCGGCGAGGTGGACTAGCCTACGACATGATGTACGGTAAGACAGAGTCCACATTTTTCAAATGGGCTCGCGAGGCTGGTGCTTCTCGAAAATCGGATGGACTCGGAATGTTGGTAGAGCAGGCGGCGGAGTCTTTTTTTCTTTGGCAGGGAATCCGCCCTGAAACCAGTGGTGTAATTCGTGCGTTGCGTAATGTATGAAAGCCAAGCAGCTATTCAAGCGCTTAACCTTGATACTCTGTGCAATCTTCATAATCTATGAAGCTTGGATTTTTTCTAGCGTGGCGCTCCTGCGTTGGTCCAATCCGACGACAACGGCTTTCATGAGAGCGTATAAGGTCGAGCAAAAGCGCAATCCTTCACTGCCGAGATTAAAGTTTCAATGGGTAGATTACGATGCAATTGCACGCCCCATTAAGCGAGCTATCATTGCTAGCGAAGATGCGAAGTTTAAACAGCATTCGGGTTTTGATTGGGATGGAATCCGAAACGCAGCATCCAAGAATATTCGTCGAGGAAAAATTGTGGCTGGCGGATCTACTATTTCTCAGCAGCTAGCGAAGAACTTGTTTTTAAGCAACAAACGAACCCCCTGGAGAAAAGCACAAGAAACCATTACGACACTCATGTTGGAGTCTCTGTTATCGAAGCGCCGGATACTCGAAATTTATTTAAATGTGATTGAGTGGGGAACGGGTATATACGGGATAGAAGCCGCCTCTAGGCATTACTACGGAAAGAGTGCGCATTCCCTCACCGCTGATCAGGCTGTTGTACTCACTGTATATGTGCCGCGACCCCGCCGCTATCCAGGGCACGAATCCTCGCCGGCATTCAGAAAAAAAGTTGCCGTTATTCATGGCAGAATGAATCACGTAAGTGTCCCTTGATAGTGAATAATTGAATATGTTTATTCATCCGCAGTTTGACCCAATAGCACTACAACTGGGGCCTCTGGCCGTCCGATGGTACGGGCTGATGTATCTTTTGGCTTTCTCTCTGGCGATTGTATTGGGCCGCATTCGAATTGCGAAAGCCGGCGGTGCTTTTATTTCCCGTAAAGAATTCGATGATCTTATTTTTTATGGGTTGTTGGGGGTAATTGTTGGTGGGCGAGTGGGTTATGTTTTCTTCTATGATTTTGCAAATTTTATTTCAGACCCAATTTCAATTTTCTATGTATGGCATGGGGGAATGTCCTTCCATGGAGGGTTGCTTGGGGTCTGCCTAGCAATTTTTATTTTTTCGAAGCGCATCAGAAAGGACTGGCTTCGTCTGATGGACTTTGTGGCGCCCCTGGTTCCGCTTGGGTTGGGTGCCGGCAGACTTGGAAACTTTGTCAATGGTGAGCTGTGGGGGCGACCGACAGATTTATCTTGGGGAATGGTGTTTCCTCAATCCGGAACGATGATTCCTCGTCATCCGTCACAGCTGTATGAGATTTTCTTAGAAGGGTTTATCCTATTCATAGTTGTTTGGGTATTTTCAAAGAAACAAAGAGGAATTGGTGCGGTTTCAGGATTGTTTCTTATGATATACGGCGTTGTCAGATTCGCTGTGGAGTATACGAGAGAACCAGATTCTCACCTTGGGCTCTTGTGGTTTGACCTATCGATGGGGCAATGGTTGAGCGTTCCAATGATCGTGGGTGGAATCTTACTTCTTATGGCATCAAAGGTAAAAAAGCTAACCTAAGTTGATCTTGTCTCTAGCTATTTTTCCCAGATTTACCAGTCGATGATTTAAGTTTAGTATTTCGACGATAATTTTATGAATTACCGCTTGCGGTAACGTTAATTTTTTAATCCTTAATATGTTAAGAAAATCATGAGTAAAGAGACTGTAATTGGAGTGATGGGCGGTAGCGGAGTCTACGATATAGAGGGCCTCACTAATACTTCTTGGATAAAAGTTGAGAGCCCCTTTGGTAAGCCCTCTGATGATTATTTAGTTGGAGAGTTGGGAGGAAAGAAAATTGTCTTCTTACCGCGCCATGGTCGCGGTCATAAAGTTTCTCCGAGTGAGGTCAATTACCGAGCAAACGTTGATGGTATGAAGCGCCTTGGCGTTACAGATTTATTGTCGGTGAGTGCAGTTGGTTCGCTACGCGAAGACCTAAAGCCAGGTATGTTTGTCATCGTTGACCAATTTATCGATCGTACATTTGCGCGTGAAAAATCATTTTTTGGATCAGGGATGGTGGCGCATGTCTCAGTTGCCCATCCTGTTTGCAATCGTCTTGGCGATCATATAGAGGAGACCCTTGAAAAATTAAGTATCGAGTTTGTTCGTAATGGAACCTATCTTGTAATGGAAGGCCCTCAATTCTCTACCTATGCGGAATCAAACTTATATCGTCAGTGGGGATGTGATGTGATCGGAATGACAAATATGCCGGAGGCAAAGCTCGCTCGAGAAGCAGAACTATGTTACGCGAGTGTTGCGATGGTTACTGACTTTGATTGTTGGCACCCTGATCATGATGCGGTTACCGTTGATCAAGTCATCAAAGTACTTTTAACTAATGCAGACAAGGCAAAAACATTAGTACAAAACGTAAGTCCACTTATTTACGCTGATTCAGAGGGAACTGAATGTGGATGTAAAAAAGCGCTCGAGTACGCGTTGATCACTTCTCCTGATGCAAGAGATCCGCAAGCTCTAAAACGTTTAGACGCGGTTGCGGGCCGCGTACTAAAGGCGTAATCGTATTTGTTGAAGCAAACGTAAGGGCCTCATATGGATTTAACATCGATTATAAGAACGATTCCTGACCATCCTAAGCCTGGAATTATGTTTCGGGACATCACGAGCTTGCTCAAGCACCCAGCAGGCTTTAAATATGCGATTGATGCCTTAGTTAATCGTTATGAGAAAGAGTCGTTTGATTTCATTGCTGGTATCGAGTCTCGAGGATTCATCTTTGGGGCTCCAATATCCTACGCCTTGGGTAAGGGTTTTATACCGCTGCGAAAGGCGGGGAAATTACCTGGCGAGACCGTATCACAAGAGTACGAGTTGGAATACGGTACGGACCGAATTGAAATTCACAAAGATGCTTTCTCTAGGGGTGCGCGCGTTCTCGTGATTGATGATCTGATTGCAACGGGCGGAACAGCAGAGGCCGCAGTAAAGCTTATCGAGAAACTTGGGGGAGTTGTGATTGAGGCATGTTTTATCGTTGATTTGCCCGACTTAGGCGGAGCCAACAGACTCTCAAAGCAAGGTATTCCTACTTTTTCCTTAGTGGAATTTGAAGGGGAGTAAGTTTTTGTCTTTCGCAAAAGTTGAAACCCTACGCTGGATAGACGGTCGTCTTGAGATGATCGACCAAACCCGCTTGCCAGCGGTGTTTGAATATATGTCTTATGACGATGCCGTTGGGGTTGCAAAAGGTATACGTGACATGGTGGTTCGTGGGGCTCCTGCAATTGGCGTAGCAGCTGCGTTTGGAGTAGCGCTCGAGGGGCTGCGTTCAGTAAAACTTGAAGCATCAGCGTTTTATAAAGCTTTGGATGAGGCGTTTGAAGTTCTTTCGAAGAGTAGGCCAACTGCAGTAAATTTATTTTGGGCGCTGCAGCGCATGCGAGATCTCTTAAACAGAGTCCGAGATAAAAATACTCGAGAAATTGCTGATATTTTATTGGCGGAAGCCAAACGAATTTACGAAGAAGACATAGCGATTAACAAAAAGATTGGTATGAATGGAGCTAGTCTGCTCAGCGATAGAGCTCGTGTTTTGACGCACTGTAATGCTGGAGCTCTCGCTACCGCGGGACATGGGACCGCACTCGGGGTTATCCGATCAGCAGTAGAGTTGGGTAAATCAATCAGCGTCTATGCGGATGAAACTAGGCCATTTCTTCAAGGAGCGAGGCTGACGGCATGGGAAATGGTGCAAGAGGGAATACCCACGACGCTCATAGCGGACAATATGTCTGGATTTTTGATGAGCCAAGGCGAGGTCGATGCAATTATTGTAGGTACTGATCGTGTCGCTGCTAACGGAGATGTTGCGAATAAGATTGGGACTTACATGGTTGCGGTTCTCGCTAAGGAGCACGGGATCCCGTTTTACGTGGCTTGCCCATTGTCAACGATTGATATGTCAGTTGAGTCTGGGGCGGATATCCCAATAGAGGAGAGATCCGAGAATGAAGTGCTAGGCTACAGAGATATCAAATGGGCCGCTGATGGAGTTAAGGTTCGCAATCCAGCTTTTGATGTTACTCCGGCCCGATTTGTTACAGCGCTGATTACCGAGGTTGGTATCGTTGAGTCGCCAAACAAGTCTAAGCTTGAAAAATTATTTCTAAATTAATTTTTTGATTGTTTCTCGGGAGAGTATTTTGCTAAATCGATTCAAAGATAAAGTGATTCTGATAACCGGGGCTGGTAGCGGGATCGGGTTGGCGACTGCAGAGCGTATTACGCAAGAGGGCGGTCACGTCATCGCAGCTATTTTCGAGGAATCGCAGGCAGCAGCAGTTTCACGGTTTCAGTCTTTCCGGTTAGATGTCAGAGAAGAAACCCAGTGGGATGCGGTTTTTGAAGCTGTTAGCAAAGAGCACGGCGGTATTGATGTCTTGGTAAATTGTGCGGGGATTTCCCCGACGGGTACGGCAGAGGAAACCACCCAGAAGCTTTGGGATGACGTGATGGCGATTAATTTACGCGGTAGTTTTCTAGGATGTAAAAAAGCGATTCCGAGTATGCGTAATCGTGGCGGGGGTGCGATAGTAAATGTTTCATCAATCAATGGTATCCGCGGTAATCATAGATTAGTGGCGTATGCTGCTACCAAGGGTGCAATTGTTTCAATGACGATGTCTTTAGCGTTAGACCACACCGCGGACAAGATACGTGTCAATTGCGTGTGTCCTGCAACCATCGATACCAACATGGCTAGAGGTATGCTAGCGGAAGCAAATGACGTGGCACTCGCGGAAAAAATGATTATCGCGAAGCACCCATTAGGCAGGATGGCTCAACCAGAGGAAGTGGCGTCCACCATCGCTTTTCTAGCAAGTGAGGATGCGTCTTTTATGACTGGGTTAGCGATCCCAGTCGATGGTGGTCGAAGCGTCCGCTAATTTATCCTCCGCCAATAGGCGGGATTAGATGCACCTCACTAGAATCAGAAATAGGCGCAAACCAGATATCCTGGAATATCTCCCCGTCAATTGCTATCGCAAACCCTTCACTTTCAATGAGCGGAGATAAACGAGGAAATTTTTCTCGAATTTCTCCAAGCAACGACTTGATATTTTTCGCGTGAACCTCACACTCAGTTTGGCCATTAGTAAACTGAGTTAAGGATCCATTAAAAATTAACGTCGCCAACCCGTAAACCCTACCGACTCTCTATTGCAGCAAGAACTCTTGGCGGAGACAACGGTAGTTCATTGAATCGGATATTCGTTGCCCTCGACACTGCGTTAGAGACTGCCGCAAGTGGCGGAACAATTGGGGTCTCACCAACCCCACGCACGCCATAGGGATGCTTAGGATTGGGAACTTCGACGATAACTGTGTCAATCATTGGAACGTCCGAACAAACTGGCACTCGATAATCGAGAAATCCAGGGTTGAGAAGTTTTCCGTTATCGTCATAGACGTACTCTTCATTTAGAGCCCAACCAATCCCCTGGACGGCACCACCTTGCATTTGTCCCTCTACGTAGCTTGGGTGGATTGCTTTACCCGCGTCTTGAATCGCGGTGTAACGTAAAACCGTTGTACGTCCAGTTTCAGGATCTACTTCGACATCTACAATGTGTGTGGCAAGACTCGGACCGGCTCCCGTGGCGTTTATTGACGCACCACCAACGATTGGTCCACCAGTTTTTCCAGCGGCTTCCGCAAGCTCACGTAGCGAAAGTGATTTTGGATTTTCAGATCCAACTAATCGAGCGTGACCACTTACCCATTCAACTTTTTCGATCGACACATCCCACAATTGTGCAGCTCTTTTTCTAAGCTCTACGATGATCTCTCTGACAGACTCAACCACCGCCATTCCACTCGAGAAGGTCACTCGGCTGCCACCTGTTAAGAAATTAAAACCAAGTGAGCTCGTGTCTCCAATAATAGGTCTGATTGTCGACATGGGAACGCCGAGTTCCTCCGCAGCCATCATGGCCATCGAAGCTCTAGATCCTCCAATATCTGGAGTGCCAAGCGTTAGTCCTACTGTCCCATCTTCGTTTATGTTGATAGATGTGCAAGTTTCTCCCCCGATGTTGAACCAGAAACCAGAGGCGACCCCACGGCCTTGATTCGGTCCTAAAGGCGCGGAGTAGTGTGGATGTGCCTTTGCTGCTTCTAGAGTTTCAATCATTCCGATAGGACCAAGCTTCGGCCCATATGGCGCTTGGGTACCCTCTTTCGCTGCATTTTTTAAACGCAGTTCCAATGGGTCAAGATTGAGCTTTTGCGCGATTTCATCCATGACGCTCTCAACGGCATATTCTGAAATTGGACCACCCGGCGCACGATAGGCAGCCACCTTCGGACGGTTCACTACAATGTCGTACCCAACTACTCGCACGTTTGTCATCTCGTAAGGAGCAAATGCGCACATCGCACCAGGGCCGATAGGTGATCCTTGAAATGCTCCTGCCTGGAACTTAAGGACTGCATCTCCTGCTGTAATTCTTCCGTCTTTTTTAACTCCAATTTTTACCCAAATCTTCGCTCCTGATGTGGGGCCGCTAGCCATTAACACTTCTTGTCGGCTCATCACCATTTTGACGGGGCGACAGGCTTTTCTCGATAGCGCCAAAGCCAATGGCTCGAGATAAATAACAGTTTTACCTCCGAATCCACCGCCAATTTCAGAGGCGGTTACACGAATTTGCGATGTGCTCATACCTAAAATTTTTGAGCAGAAATTGCGAACAACAAAGGGCCCTTGTGTTGTCACCCACAATTCTCCCTGACCATCCTCCGAGACACTAGCCAAACACGCATGAGGCTCTATGTATCCCTGATGAACCGGTTGCGTTGAGAATTTTTTCTCAATAATTAGGTCTGCTTCTTTAAAGCCTTTGTCTAGATCGCCAAATCCAAATTCAACCCGCTTCGCTACGTTGCTTGGTTTTTTGGGTGCCGGCTCAACACCAATGGTAATCATGTCATCATGTAACAGCGGGGCATTTGGTTTTTCTGCTTCTTCGACATCCATTACGTGGGGAAGCAACTCATATTCAACTTTAATCAATGCCATAGCTTCTTCAGCAATCGCGTCATTAATTGCAGCGACTGCTGCTACCGTATGTCCCTCATAAAGCACTTTTTCTCGGGCCATGATGTTGCGCGTCATGTCCTTAAAATTCACCATCATCTCGCCAGCTGGCACAAACTCAGACGGCAGATCTTGAAAGTCTTTCGAGGTTATGACGGCCTTTACACCCGGTAGTGCTTCAGCCGCTTTTGTATCAATTGAAATAATCTTGGCATGTGCATGCGGGCTTCGAAGTACGCGACCCACGAGCATATTTGGGAGCGATTTGTCTGCTCCGAATAGTGCACGTCCGGTAACTTTGTCAGCGCCATCTGGACGTAGCGGCCGAGTTCCAACAATTTTCAGATCTTTTTGAAGATTGGTTTGAGTCATATCATTCATGTTCGTGTCCTCGTTCAGATTCTTCCGTTACGCTGCACGCATATCCGCGGCTGTATCCAGCACCGCACGGACAATTTTGTCATACCCGGTACACCTGCATAAGTTTCCGGCAAGCCAGTAACGTACTTCCTCTTCGGTAGGGTCGGGCTTTTTCTCTAGCAGCGCTTTTGCGGCTATTAGTATTCCTGGCGTACAAATTCCGCACTGGAGTGCCGCGTGTTCCAGAAATTTTTTCTGAAGTGGGTGCATATCACTTCCGTTCCCCATCCCTTCAATCGTATCGATATTTTTTCCATCCGCTTCTACCCCAAGCACGAGACAACTACAAACCAACCGACCGTCAAGCATGATGCTGCAGGCGCCACAGTCACCTGTACCGCAACCTTCTTTGCTGCCTGTAAGCTCTAGCTCGTCGCGAAGAATATCCAATAGACTTTGCTCGGGTGACGCAAGGAATTCCATCGCATCGCCGTTGATCACAGTGGAGATGTGTTTCTTAGACATAAGTATGATCCTGTTTTATTTTGCTTGCGCACGTTCGAGTGCGATTTTGAAAGCGCGCTTCGTCAGCACTCCCGCCACCGTTGTTCTGTAGTCTACAGTGCCCCGTTTATCGTTTATCGGACTACACGCTTTGCGCGCAAGCTCGACTAGAGTTTGCACGAGCTCCTCGGAGGGTTGTTTTCCGATACACGTCTTTTGTAGATCAGGTAGTAAGACTTGTCGAGGGGCGACAGCGCCAAGACAGACTCGAATAGTCTCTAGGTTTCCTGCCTTATCAAGCGAAAGTGATACGCCTACCCCAACAACTGCTATATCCATTTCGGTTCGAGGTATAAGACGAAGATATGAATCCCCACTTCGACCTTGTGAGCGAGGTAATTTAAACCCAAGAATGAACTCACCTGGTTTCAAAGAGGTTACCCCCGGACTGAGCACAATATTTTCAACCAAATCTTCTCGTTCACCATTTTCAGTGGCGATTACACAAATCGTATTAGCTGCTATAACTGCTGGCACACTATCAGCAGCCGGCGAGGCGTTACACAGATTTCCACCGAGAGAGGCTCTTCCTTGAATTTGCGTCGATCCTATGAGCCCTAGTGCTTCGCAAACCCCTGGCCACTCTTTCGTTAATTCTTCATGCTCTGTAATTTCCGCGCAGGGGGTGGCAGCACCTATCCACCAACCAGAAGTAGTCTTCTCTATCGCCTTTATTTTTGGTAGAGCTTTTAGATCGATTACGACGTTAGGTTTAAGCATTCGAGACTTCAGCTTTACCAATAGGTCAGTGCCGCCTGCTAGGACGTAAGCGCCTTCTTTTTTCAAAAGAGCGGTGGCTTCAGAAGCCTGTGTCGGGGCAAAGTATTCCATCCCTAAATTTCTCCTCAATGAAGTGCCCTACTCAGTTGCTAGGGTTTTTATAGTTTTATTTTGGAACTAGGATATTTCTACGCTTAACTTTACACCCTTATCAGGGTTACGTGGAATATAGCCTAAACCCAAAGATATCAGAGAGGAGCCGATACTTTCAATGGGGGGCGGGGCAGTAAAAGCTTTACAGCTCTATTCGCGTTCCAAGCTCCACTACGCGATTGGCGGGTAAATTGAAAAATGAAACAGCGCTGGAAGAGTTTCGAGACATGACTGCGAAAATTTTTTCCCGCCAAAGCGCCATATCTTTGCCTAGTTTGGGCACTAAAGTCTGCCTGGAAAGGAAAAACGAAGTTTCCATCAGGTTAAACGATAACCCCTTCTTCCCACAATTTATGAGAGCATGCGGAATATCAGGCTTATCTTTGAAGCCGTATTTGACAACGACACGGAAAAAATCGTTCGAGAGCTGCTCAACGTATATCTGATCAGGCCCGAAAACGTGTGGGATTTCTTCCGTCTTCACCGTCAAGAGTACTACGCGTTCATGAAGTACTTTATTGTGATTCAAGTTGTGTAGTAATGCATGTGGCACGCCCTTCTCGGACGCTGTCATGAACACTGCCGTACCAGAAACCCGTTGAGGGGGATAGCTCGTTAGGCTGTCGATGAAAGGTTGTAACTCGATAGAATCTGGAGAAAGCTCTCGTGCGACAGCTTGTCTACCGCGATACCAAGTTGTAAAAAGCACAAAGAGAATTATTGCTACTAAGAATGGGAACCATCCGCCATTCAGAATTTTTACTGTGTTCGCTGAGAATAGTGCAATATCGATAACGAAAAAAATCATTGCTAGTGGCGCTGCTATCCACTTTGACCATTTCCATAAGTTGGTAACAACGAAGTAAGCCAAGATAGTATCGATTGCCATCATTCCTGTAACTGCTACTCCGTAAGCGCTTGCGAGATTGCTGGACGATCCAAACGAAAGAATGAGAAGTAATACAGCAGCGAGTAATGTCCAATTAATCCAAGGCATGTAGATTTGTCCAATCTCACTCTCGGATGTGTGAAAAATATCTAGCCGCGGACAATATCCAAGTTGGATCGCCTGTCGCGTGAGGGAATAAGTGCCAGAGATAACTGCTTGCGAGGCGATGACAGTAGCAACTGTGGTCATACATATTAGAGGGTAGAGGCCCCAGGATGGCACCATGTTATAAAAAGGGTGCGATAGGGTTGACGGGTCGTTGAGAATGAGAGCACCCTGACCGAAGTAATTTAGTAACAAGTTCGGCCAGACCCATACCGACCATGCTATACGGATCGGTTTTTTACCAAAATGCCCCATATCTGTGTAGATGCCTTCGGTACCAGTTACGGCCAGTACAATTGCACCTAAAGCTAGGAATCCTAATATTTTATTGTCGGTAAGGAAGCTGATAGCGTAAACGGGGTTTATCGCGATCAATACATTCAGATCACCCATGAGATTGATGCATCCCAAGAAACCCAGAATACCAAACCAAATTACCGTAATCGGTCCGAAAAGAGCTCCAACTCCTCCGGTGCCTTTCTGTTGAAGTAAAAAAAGGAGGACGACTATGATCATCGTGGTCGGGATAACAAATGGTTGGAGTGCTGGGGTTGCAACTCCCAATCCCTCTACGGCAGAGAGCACCGAGATGGCTGGGGTAATAATTCCATCACCATAAAATAAGGCTGCCCCAAACAAGCCAAGACAAATCAAAAAAAACCGCTTCTTGGTGTTTTCACGCCCAGTGCGGAGCACTAGTGATAGCAGCGCCATCATGCCGCCTTCGCCATTATTATCAGCTCGCATCATGAAATAGACGTACTTGGCCGACACAACGAGCGCAAGACCCCAGAAAATTAATGAAAGACAGCCTAAGATGTTGTCTGCGGAGGGATCTAGACCATACCGGGGGCTGAATACTTCACGCATGGTGTAAATGGGACTTGTGCCAATGTCACCGAACACAACGCCAATGGCTGCTATTGTTAAAGCTGCAGTCCCCTGCGCGTGAGCATCTTTCGTGTGATTTTTCATTAAAAGCTAAACGACGGTGTTTGTTTGATGACTACGGTTCATTCGCTTATTTGCAATGGGCCTGAACGCAAGTAAAAATATTATTTGCTACTTGTCTATTTTATTATCTAAATTCATGCTCAGCTTGTTGTGTCGCGGCATTTTATACCTTGGAGAACTATATGGCTAACACTAGAATCACTACCAAGCTGGCCCCAGCTGCTGTTGGTGCTTATTCTCAAGCAGTTAAGGTAAATGATACGGTGTATGTTTCTGGACAAATTGGACTCACGCCAGATGGTGAACTTCTTGTTGGTTTTGAGGCGCAAGCTCGTCAAGTTCTAGAGAATCTGGAAAAGATAGTGAGTACATGTGATTTGGATAGAGGCGACTTCGTAAAGCTCACCGTTTTTCTCGTTGATTTAAGCCAGTTTTCTAAACTAAACGAAATCATGGCTGATTTTTTTGGTGAAAGTTTTCCAGCTCGATCGGCAGTAGAGGTAACGCGGCTTCCCAAAGATGCCCTCGTTGAGATTGATGCAATTGCTGTCGCCCAGGGCTAGTATTTCCCTTACCGTTTAATGATGCGTCGATTATCTTGAGACCTAAAACTTCAAAAAATCCGTCTCCCAATTCTGGTGATTTGTCGATAGCCTCAAAGGTCGCCTGGGAGAAATTCAAGAAGTTGGGTGTTGAGACGGCTGAGGATTTGGTGATGTTTTTCCCAAATCGCTATGAAGATGAAACGTCGGTTCAAAAAATAAAAGATGCTCCAACAGGATTATTTTTGCAGGTCGAAGTAGAGGTTGTGGAAGTCAAGGTGGAGTACAGGCCTCGACGACAACTGGTCGTTTACGTCAAGGATTCCTCTGATTCAGCAGTTTTTCGGTATTTTAATTTCTATCCCAGTCAACTGCGAAGTTTTGAGCCTGGCAGTCTGGTGCGAGCGGTTGGAGAATTTCGCGACAACCTGTTCCGTTTGAAAGAAATGATTCACCCTAGGGTTCGGCGAGTCACGAAAAATACCCCCTTGCCAGAAAAATTGACTCCCATTTATCCAACCACCAAGGGCCTTACGCAGCCCACCATTAGGACCGCGATTGAACGTGCCCTTAAAAAAATAGAGCTGGTAGACACCCTAAGTTTACAAGTGAGGGCTTCGCTTGGCTTAGACGAAATAAGTCAGAGTATTCGGGTTTTACATCAGCCTCCAAAAAATTCTGATCAAAGCAAGTTGGCAACTCGAGAGCATCCTGCTTGGATACGAATTAAGTTTGATGAGCTTTTAGCCCAGCAATTATTGATGCGTGTCAACTACGACCGCCGGAAGCAATACAAGGCTATAGCTCTTAATGAGGAGAAAAAACTTACGCAGACATTTTTGCAAGCGTTAGCTTTCAATCTGACACGAGCTCAGGAGGAGGTGCTATCGCACATTCGAGCGGATTTGGCTCAGAGCATACCCATGCGAAGATTGTTGCAGGGAGACGTGGGAAGCGGGAAAACGGTCGTTGCGGCATTGGCAGCGCTTCAGACGATCGGCGCTGGCCATCAAGTAGCAATGATGGTGCCAACAGAAATTCTCTCTGAACAGCACTTCAAAAAAATTGCGGATTGGTTTCTGCCTCTTGGAATCAATGTCTTGAGGCTCACTGGAAGCATGTCTAGATCGGAAAGAAAATTGATCTTGGATAAACTGCTGGTGGAGGAAAAGTTAATCATTATAGGTACTCACGCACTTTTCCAAGATGATGTGATCTTTAAAAGTTTGGGTCTCACCATTATCGATGAGCAGCATCGATTCGGAGTACGTCAAAGACTGAAGCTTGTCGAGAAAGGAGAAAATGTACTCGAGCAAACCCATCAACTCATGATGAGTGCGACTCCGATACCTCGAACGCTGGCTATGAGTTTTTACGGAGACTTGGATGTTTCGGTCATCGATGAACTCCCGCCTGGAAGAACACCTGTCCTTACTAAGCTCGTAAACAACAGCCGGAAGGCGGAGGTCTTACACCGAGTACGTGACGCATGCAGTGTTGGGCAACAAGTTTATTGGGTATGCCCTCTAATTGAAGAGTCCGAAACGCTTCAACTTGAAACAGCGATCGCCACATTCGAGCGGGTGCAACACGATTTTCCGATGTTGAAAGTAGGTTTGGTGCACGGCCGGCTCAAGGCAATAGAAAAAGCGGAGGTCATGTCACGCTTCCAACGCGGAGAGATTGATCTCCTTGTAGCGACCACCGTTATCGAAGTCGGCGTAGATGTGCCTAACGCCACAGTCATGATTATAGAAAATGCGGAGCGAATGGGACTTTCGCAACTCCACCAGTTGAGGGGAAGAGTGGGTAGGGGCGCTAAGTCCAGCACGTGCATTCTTATGTACGACCAAAAACTCACGGTACTTGCGAAGGAGCGACTCAAAATTATTTTTGAACATACCGATGGGTTTAAGGTGGCGCAGCTTGACCTTAAGATGCGTGGCCCTGGTGAGGTATTAGGTGCAAAGCAGTCGGGTGTTCCGATGTTGCGATATGTAGATCTCGAAGAGGATGAGACTTTGCTGTCCTCAGCTAGAGCGGCTGCTGAGGATATGATTGCAAATGATAAAAAATCTGCGATGAGACATATTGCTCGCTGGTATGGAAATAGAAAAAAATTAGTGATGGTTTAGTATGAGTTTTTTGGTATCTCGGCTAAAAAGTTATGCGCTGTTAATTCGTCTCCATAAACCAATTGGAACGCTACTGTTGTTGTGGCCAACCTTATGGGCGCTTTGGATGGCGAGCAATGGCGATGTGAGTTTTCATTTGTTCCTAGTGTTCACAGTCGGAACCTTCCTCATGAGATCAGCAGGATGTGCGATTAACGACTATGCAGATAGAAACTACGATCCTCATGTAAAGCGAACTCAATACCGACCCCTTGCGTCTGGGCAGATCAAGTCGATTGAGGCTGTCTCCGTTGCTCTAGTTCTATCAGCTTTTGCTTTCATGCTTGTGTTGACCCTCAATAGACTCACTATTAGTTTGTCTTTTGTTGCACTTTTCCTTGCGGTGACGTATCCGTTTACGAAGCGTTTTTTCGTAATTCCGCAAGCTTACCTGGGTATCGCGTTTGGTTTTGGAATTCCAATGGCTTGGGCGGCACAGACGAATGAACTCAGTCTTACAACTTGGATTATTTTGCTTGCAAATATCTTTTGGGCGGTGGCATACGATACCGAGTATGCGATGGTAGATCGAGACGATGATTTAAAGTTGGGCATTCATACAACCGCGATTCTTTTCGGAAAGTACGATGTGCTGGCAGTTTTTGTATGCCATTCGATTTTTATAGCTGGACTGGCGCTGGCTGGTTTCCTTAACCACAGCGGGGTATTGTTTTATATCGGGCTGCTTAGCGCAATTATCGCATTGTCGTTTCAATATCCGATGATCGCGAGACGGGAAAGAGATGGATGTTTCCGTGCGTTTAACCACAATAATCTAGTTGGAGGAATTGTCTTCTTGGGGATCTTTATTGATTCGTTAATTAATATGTGAAGAATCCATAAGCGCATCGTTTGATGTAAACAATATCCAACAGGGTGATATAATT
>Ga0208004_1000206_pt1 | contig 22801 bp, 23 predicted proteins | sample DEB08_DNA_6_FD_184522 | JGI IMG/M metagenome (GOLD analysis project Ga0208004, IMG submission 184522) | Aqueous microbial communities from the Delaware River and Bay under freshwater to marine salinity gradient to study organic matter... | ecosystem: Environmental > Aquatic > Marine > Coastal ...
CCTCACGCCTGCGGTTCGTCGCTTAGTTAAAGAGATGAAAATCGACCCTTCACACGTTACCGGCACCGGTAAAGAAGGTCGCATCCTCAAATCAGATGTGATGCGTTATCTCGACGAGCAAAAGAATCAACCAGCGGAAGTGAAAGAAGCCAAAGCGGCCGCTAGCGCAGCACCAGATGACATAGCCCTTGGGCCTCGTGATGAGAAGCGTGTACCCATGAGTCGTCTACGCGCACGTGTCGCTGAGCGGTTGCTCGAAGCACAAGCCAATGCAGCGATTCTGACGACCTTTAACGAAGTTGATCTGCAAAACGTCATCGAGCTACGTAAGAAATATAAAGATCAGTTCGAGAAGCAACACGACACACGGCTAGGCTTTATGTCGTTCTTCGTCAAAGCTGCTGTCGAAGCGTTGAAGAAATTCCCAGCAGTCAATGCGTCGATCGATGGCGATGAGATCGTGTATCACAACTACTTTGATATCGGCATTGCCGTAGGCTCACCACGTGGCTTGGTCGTTCCGATCTTACGTGATGCCGACCAGATGAGCTTTGCAGAGATCGAAGCGCGCATTCGTGAGTATGGTGAGAAAGCGCGTGATGGTAGCTTGAGCTATGACGACCTTGTCGGTGGCACTTTCACTATCTCAAATGGTGGTGTGTACGGCTCGATGCTCTCAACCCCTATTCTCAATCCACCGCAAAGCGCGATCTTAGGGATGCACAACATTGTTGAGCGTCCGGTCGTGGTCAATGGGGAGATCGTGATTCGCCCGATGATGTATCTCGCGTTGTCATACGACCATCGCATCATCGACGGTCGCGAGTCAGTGCAAACACTGGTCACCATTAAGGAGCTTCTCGAAGATCCGGCACGCCTGATGCTTCAAGTGTAAAATCCTATTTAAGCAGTCTTTCTTCGGCCTCCTTGTGAGGCCGTCTTGTCTTTAGAGAACATAACGATGACTACCATTAAGCAAGACGATCTCATTCAAAGCGTTGCTGATGCCCTGCAATACATCTCGTACTACCACTCTGTGGATTACATCCAAGCGGTTGGTCGTGCATATGATCGTGAGCAATCACCTGCGGCAAAAGATGCCTTAGCGCAGATCATTACCAACTCACGCATGTGCGCAGAAGGTCATCGCCCAATCTGCCAAGACACCGGCGCCGTAGTGGCGTTTGTAAAAATTGGTATGGAATGTCGCTTTGAAGGCAACCTATCACTTAACGACATGATCAATGAAGGCGTACGTCAGGCCTATATGCATCCTGATAACAAACTACGCGCCTCGATGGTGAATCCACCGATCGGTAAGCGCGTGAATACTCGCGACAACACCCCAGCGATCATTTATCACGAGCTAGTACCGGGCAATAAAGTTGAGATCGGTTTAGCAGCTAAAGGCGGTGGCTCTGAAAACAAATCAAAGTTCACCGTAATGAACCCAAGTGACAGCTTGGTCGACTGGGTGGTTAAAACCTTACCGACCATGGGCGCCGGCTGGTGTCCACCGGGTATCTTAGGTATTGGTATTGGCGGCACTGCTGAGAAAGCGATGTTGCTCGCCAAAGAATCACTGATGTCACACATCGATATGCATGAGATTCAAGCGCGCGGCCCACAAGATGAGATTGAAGAGCTTCGTCTTGAGATCTACAACCGTGTTAACGATCTTGGCATCGGGGCGCAAGGCTTGGGCGGCTTAACCACCGTGGTCGATGTCAAAATCAACACCTATCCAACGCATGCCGCCTCACTACCGGTAGCGATGATTCCTAACTGCGCCGCGACTCGTCACGTTGAATTCGAACTCGATGGTTCAGGTCCTGCCGTACTCGAGCCACCTAAGCTTGAAGACTGGCCAGATGTCACATGGACCGCTTCTACCGAATCTAAGCGCGTTGATCTGAATAACTTAACGCCCGAAGAAGTGGCTAGCTGGAAGCCGGGTGAGACCTTACTGCTTAACGGTAAGCTACTCACCGGTCGTGATGCAGCGCACAAGCGCATCCAAGAGCTACTCGAAAGCGGGGAAGGTCTTCCTGAAAATGTCGACTTCACTAATCGCCTGATCTATTACGTAGGCCCTGTCGACCCTGTGCGTGATGAAGCTGTTGGTCCCGCAGGTCCGACTACCTCAACACGCATGGATAAGTTCACTGAGATGATGCTGAGTCAAACCGGTCTGATTGGCATGGTCGGTAAAGCAGAGCGCGGCCCAGTGGCGATTGAATCGATCAAGAAACACAAGGCGGCCTATCTAATGGCCGTTGGTGGCGCAGCGTACTTAGTTTCCCAAGCGATTAAGAGCGCAAAAGTCTTAGCGTTTGAAGACCTTGGTATGGAAGCGATCTACGAGTTTGATGTGGTTGATATGCCCGTCACAGTAGCGGTGGATAGCACCGGTATTTCAGCACACATCACCGGTCCTGCTGAATGGTCAGTGAAAATTGCTGACATGAAAAAGTGATCGTTTAACGTTTTGGCTTACCTCTTCACATTCATTGTCTTACTCTTTGTTGGCGCTGATAGCTCAGCGCCGACGCGAGTCGCTAATGATGTAATCATCGAAAGATTGAGTGGAAAAACCGCACATTGCATCAAAACCAAAGACAACACCGATTGCGATACCTATTTCGCCAAGAATGGCGATGTCGAACGCTACACCTTTAACGATAAAAAGTTTCGTTATGGCACTTGGTGGGTCGATGGTGTGAGTAAGCTAAATATCCAATGGGCGAACAAAGACACACCTTGGGTCTTTGACGTTATCGAACAAGCTAACGGAGACTGGCATCTCAGCTGGCATGGCAAAGTGAAAGGTATTATTGATGGGGTAAAGGACGGTAATACTTTACCGTCTAATCCATCTCGCTAATCAAAGCTCGCGAGTTGCTAAGAATTTAATCTTCGGCCAACGCTCTTCAGTCAGCGACAGGTTCACACGAGTTGGGGCTAAATAAACTAGCTGTTCATCACCATCTAAAGCGAGATTGTCATGGGCTTTATCACGGAACTTTTGTAGCTCTTTCTCGTCATCACAGGTCACCCAGCGCGCCAATTGCACTTGCGTCGGCTCAACAATCGCTTCGACGTTGTATTCACCTTTCAGACGATGCACAGCGACTTCAAACTGCAGCACACCCACTGCACCCAGAATGATGTCGTTGTTACGCATCGGACGGAAAACCTGCGTTGCACCCTCTTCACAGAGCTGAACCACACCCTTTTGCAGCTGCTTAAGCTTAAGCGGGTCTTTCAGTACCACACGACGGAAGAGCTCCGGTGCAAAGTAAGGTACGCCGGTGTATTTCAACTCTTCGCCATCAGTAAAGGTGTCGCCGATCTGAATCGTGCCGTGGTTATGTAACCCAATAATGTCGCCGGGATACGCATGCTCAACCGCTTTACGCTCATCGGCTTGGAAGGTGATCGCATTCGCAATCGTGGTTTGCTTACCAATGCGCACATGCTTCATCTTCATGCCTTGGTTATAGCTACCAGAGCACACTCGCATAAAAGCCACGCGGTCACGATGCGCTGGATCCATATTCGCTTGGATCTTAAATACGAAGCCTGAGAACTTATCTTCTTTAGGGTCTACGGCCCGCTGTACCGCCTCACGTGTTGCCGGTGCTGGCGCATAATCCGCAAACGCATCAAGCAGCTCTTCCACACCAAAGTTGTTGATCGCAGAGCCAAACAAAACAGGCGTCATTTCACCACGCAGATAAGCGTCATGATCAAACTCATGGCTTGCGCCACGTACAAGCTCAATCTCATCGACGAGCTCATCAACCATATCGCCTAACAGCTCACGCAAACGTGGATTGTCGAGACCTTGGATCTTTTCACCGCCTTGCTTTTTGCCGCCATGTTCTGCGTCATACAGATGGACGGTTTCATCACGCAAATCGATGACGCCTTTAAGACGCTTACCCATACCAATCGGCCAGGTAATCGGTGCACACTTAATCTTAAGTACTTCTTCAACCTCATCGAGTAGCTCGATTGGCTCGCGACCCTCACGGTCGAGCTTGTTGATAAAGGTAATGATTGGGGTATCGCGGAGACGACAAACATCCATCAACTTGATGGTGCGTTCCTCTACACCCTTTGCCACGTCGATCACCATCAAGGCAGAGTCAACGGCGGTGAGTGTGCGGTAGGTATCTTCTGAGAAGTCTTCGTGTCCCGGGGTATCGAGCAGGTTCATCACACGACCTTTATGCGGGAACTGCATCACCGATGAGGTCACCGAGATACCACGCTCTTTTTCGAGCTCCATCCAGTCTGAGGTCGCATGGCGAGCGGCTTTACGGCCTTTAACCGTACCGGCAAGCTGAATCGCACCCCCGAATAACAGCAACTTTTCAGTAAGGGTGGTTTTACCGGCGTCCGGGTGCGAAATGATCGCAAAGGTGCGGCGTTTTTCGATTTCTGCGCGTAGTTCAGCCATTTCTCGAGAAAGGGTCGGAGATAAAAGGCGCGATTATACGCGATCAGAGCAACGGCTTGGCGTAGACGATCGCATCTTCGCGATCATGAGTATCATGTGGGTAGTAGCCGCGGCGCTGCCCGACCTCGCAGAAGCCTTCTGATTCGTAGAGCACCTTCGCAGCTTCGTTTGATTGGCGAACCTCAAGAAATAAGGTGTCGGCACTCTCCTCTAGTGCTATGCGAATCATGCGATGGAGCAATTTACGACCGATACCCTGCCCTTGTTCGCTTGGGATAACCGCAATGTTCAGCAGATGTGCTTCACCTACAGCAGCTGACATAACAGCATGACCAATCAGCTCACCATCACGCTCGGCAACGATGCAGCGGTATTTCACCTTTAAACAGTCGTGCAGAATGTTTTTGGTCCACGGATGGGTATAAGAAATAATTTCGTTTTCAAAGACTTTATCTAAGTCTTCAATTTGCATAGCACGCAGTCGAACCAATGGCGTTTTAAGTTGAGCACTCATTAGTTCAAGCCCAGCTTTGACATAACTTGTTGCAGATCACCCCATGCCGCTTTCTTCTCTTCCGGCTTACGTAAGAGATACGCTGGGTGATAGGTCACCATCACTGGGATGTTATCGTCAGTGTTAAACCACTGACCACGCGCTTCGGTCACTTTGAGCTTTTGATTGAGCACACCCAGTGCCGCCAAATTACCAAAGGCCAAAATACACTCGGGCTTTCGTTCTGCGATCTGCTGTTGCAGGTGCTTAAAACAGGTCTTTGACTCTGCGACGTGCGGCTGACGATTCTCAGGCGGACGACATTTAACCGCTGGCGTGTAAAACACCTCATCGGTCGACAGCTTCATGGCTTGCAACATCTTCTCGAGCAATTCACCGGCAGCACCGCGATACATCTGAGCACTGCTATCTTCTTCTTCGCTTGGCACATCACCCACAATCATTAATCGAGGCGAAGCTTTACCCTGCCCGATCAGTACATGCTGACGCGTTTCACTGAGGACACAGTGTGTACAAGAAGAAAGGTCGAATGTCTCTACAGGCTCAGAGGGTGTTGCTTGTTCAACAACCGGGGAGTCAATGACCTCAGATACCGATGTGCGTTCGAGCCACACATCGATACCCATGGCATTGAGATACGCTAGACGCCGCTGATCCATGATTCTTTCGCGGCCCGTGAATTACACGTCGCCTTGAGGATGCGCTTTATCAACTGCTTGCATCAGTTTATTGATGCCGTTGATATAGGCCTTAGCCGATGCCACAACGATGTCAGTATCCGCGCCTTGGCCATTGATCAGACGACCCGCTTTTTCCAAACGAACTGTGACCTCACCTTGTGAGTCAGTACCGCTAGTGATGTTATTGACTGAGTACAACTTGAGATCAGAACCCGAATTAATCAGTGCTTCAATCGCACGGTAGGCCGCATCAACTGGGCCACTACCTTCTGATGAGATGCTTTTCTCTTCGCCATCGACGGTAATAGTGATATCAGCAACTGGCGTCTCACCCGTTTCTGAACGGGCTTTCAATGACACAAGCTTTACGCGTTCGCTAATCTCTTCAGCCCCTTTATCGGTCACCAAAGCTTGTAAGTCTTCGTCGAAAATCTCGTGCTTCTTATCCGCCAAGTCTTTAAAGCGCTTAAAGGCTTCGTTCAAAGCTTCTTCGGTACCCAAATCGATACCAAGCTCTTCTAAACGTGCACGGAAAGCATTACGACCTGAGTGCTTACCCATAACCATACGGTTCGCTGACCAGCCCACATCTTCAGCGCGCATGATCTCGTAGGTCTCACGGTGCTTAAGTACGCCGTCTTGGTGAATACCTGACTCGTGTGCAAAGGCATTCGCACCGACAATTGCCTTATTAGGCTGAACAGGGAAGCCAGTGATATTCGAAACCAAACGTGAACACGTCACGATTTGCGAGGTATCCAAGTTGGTGTCACAACCAAAGATATCCTGACGAGTACGTACCGCCATCACGATCTCTTCTAGTGATGCATTACCTGCACGCTCACCCAAACCGTTAATCGTACACTCGACTTGGCGCGCACCTGCATTAACCGCAGCCAACGAGTTAGCTACCGCTAAACCTAAGTCGTTATGACAATGTACGGAGAAGACTGCTTTATCCGAGTTAGGGATACGCTCGATCAAGGTACGCAAGGTGTTACCAAACTGATCAGGGATGTTGTAGCCCACTGTATCTGGCACGTTAATCGTGGTCGCACCGGCATCGATAACCGCTTCGAAGATGCGACATAAGAAGTCGATCTCTGAACGACCTGCATCCTCTGCTGAGAACTCAACGTTATCGGTGTATTTAAGCGCGTGTTTGACCGCCCATACCGCTTGCTCGACTACTTGGTCAGGCTGCATACGCAACTTACGCTCCATATGGATAGGCGATGTTGCGATAAAGGTATGAATACGACCCGAGTTAGCTTTCTTCAGCGCCTCACCCGCACGATCGATATCGGCCTCAAGTGCGCGCGCCAAGCCACAGACTGTTGAATCTTTTACTGTCTCTGCAACAGCTTTAACAGATTCGAAGTCGCCAGGACTGGCAATTGGGAAACCCGCTTCGATAACGTCAACGCGCATTTTTTCCAACGCTCGTGCGATACGGATCTTTTCATCCTTGGTCATTGAGGCGCCAGGACTCTGCTCGCCATCTCGCAAGGTGGTATCAAAAATAATTAATTGGTCTTTGCTGCTCATTAGCTGCTCCGTCTGATAACCCTTGGGTTATCTAAGAATTCTGAAAACTGGATTGATGAATATGTGCCTTCATCCAGGCGTTTCTCTACGTGCCCCTTAGGGCAGTAGGTTCAGTCGAGCAGACAGGTCTAGACGCTGATCAGTCAAACGACCCATCAGTGCGTGAGCATTCAACAATGAATGGTGCTCGAAACGCATGTCTCAACCTAATAAAACGACAATGTTTGCACTATAGCCTAGCCTAACTTTGCTTGGCAATCCAAGACTTAGCCGCGTTTTTTGATCCAGCGCCAAGCGGCTAAAACAGGGCCTGAGGCGACATACAGCATGAATACACCGAAGAGCACGATTGGCGGTTCCGAAACCACGATTGCGCCGGCAATCATCAGGCCCACAATGGTGATGAACGGCACTTTGCCCTTCAGGTCGATCTGTTTGAAGCTAGAGAACAGAATATTGCTGACCATCAGCAGGCCCGCAGAAATGGTCAAGATAACCATGATCCAAGCCACCTCATGACCACTCAAACCGTTATCGACTGAAACCCATAAGGCGCCGGCTAAGATTGCTGCTGCCGAAGGACTGGGGAGGCCGACAAAGAAACGCTTATCCGCAGTACCAATTTGGGTATTGAAACGCGCCAAACGCAGTGCCGCACCCGTAGTGTAGATAAAGGCGGCAAGCCAACCGAGCTTACCTAGATCGGTAATCGCCCACTCGTACATCATAATAGATGGCGCCAAACCAAAGGCGATCATATCGGAGAGGCTATCGTACTCAGCACCGAACGAGGTCTGCGTATTAGTTGCACGTGCCACTCGACCATCCAGACCATCCAGAATCATCGCGACAAAGATGGCGATCGCAGCTTTCTCAAAGTTGCCATCCATCGAAGCCAGAACCGCATAGAAACCACTGAACAAGGCAGCCGTGGTGAACAGATTCGGCAACAAATAGATACCGCGCGGACGCTTAGGTGCCGCTTCGTCTGTTGTATTGGGTTCTGGTGATTCTGTAGTCATAGCCGCAGTATAAAAGAAAAAGGCCGCAACACGTGCGGCCTTTTAACTCGTCTAGAAGTGCAGATTAGTTCTTAGACTTATCAACGATCTTCTGGATCCAAGGCATCATGCCGCGCAACTTCTCACCAGTCTGCTCGATTGGGTGAGCTGCGTTCAAACGGCGACGTGCAGTCATCTCTGGGTAGTTAGACATACCTTCCAAGATGAACTTCTTCGCGTACTCACCAGTCTGGATGTTACGCAAACACTCACGCATCGCTTCACGAGATTGTTCGTTGATAACGCGCTCGCCAGTAACATACTCGCCGTACTCAGCATTGTTTGAGATTGAGTAGTTCATATTCGCGATGCCGCCTTCGTACATCAGGTCAACGATCAACTTCAGCTCGTGCAAACACTCAAAGTAAGCCATCTCAGGTGCATAACCAGCTTCGGTCAAGGTTTCGAAACCTGCTTTAACCAACTCAACAGCACCACCACACAATACCGCCTGCTCACCGAACAAGTCAGTTTCAGTCTCATCTTTGAAGGTTGTTTCGATGATACCGGTACGACCACCACCGATTGCTGATGCGTACGACATAGCAACTTGCTTAGCTTTACCAGAAGCGTCTTGTGCAACAGCGATCAAGTCAGGGATACCGCCGCCCTTAGTGAACTCGTTACGTACAGTGTGACCTGGCGCTTTAGGCGCAATCATCACAACGTCAAGATCTTCACGAGGAACGATTTGGTTGTAGTGAATCGCAAAACCGTGAGCGAACGCCAACGTTGCGCCTTTCTTAAGGTTTGGCTCGATCTGATCACGGTACAACTGTGACTGGAACTCATCTGGAGTCAGAACCATCACCAAGTCTGAAGCTGCTACTGCGTCTTCAACGGTTGCAACTGACAAGCCAGCCGCTTCAGCTTTTGCTGCAGAAGCAGAACCTGGACGCAATGCAACAACCACATCGACGCCTGAGTCTTTCAGGTTGTTCGCGTGTGCGTGACCCTGTGAGCCGTAGCCCAAAATTGCGACCTTCATCCCTTTGATGATTGAGATGTCACAGTCTTTGTCGTAGTAAATGTTTACAGCCATGGGAATGCTTCCTGAATCGAAATAAATAAAAGTTAAACAGACAGACGCTTACCGCCGCGCGCAATGCCTAACGGACCTGAGCGCACTGTCTCGATAATAAGATCGCTATCTAGCGATGCGATGAAGGCGTCTAACTTGTCGCCGTCACCTGTCATCTCGATGGTGTAGCTATTCGAGGTGACATCAATAATGTTGCTACGGAAGATATCCGCCAAGCGCTTAAGCTCTTCACGCATTGGACCTTCTGCACGCACTTTGATCATCATCAGTTCGCGCTCAATGTGCGGGCCTTCAGACAGATCAACCAACTTAACCACATCAACCAACTTATTAAGCTGCTTGGTGATTTGCTCAACGATTTGGTCATCGCCGGTAGTTACCAGGGTCATACGCGACAAAGTCGCATCTTCGGTTGGAGCAACAGTCAATGATTCGATGTTGTAACCACGCGCACTGAACAAACCTGCAACACGCGACAAGGCACCCGCTTCGTTTTCTAACAGAATAGAAATGATGTGACGCATTATGCCAGCTCCCGATCCGTATCTTGATGAGGTGACAAGTGCATCTCGTGATGACCTTTACCGTTAGCAATCATTGGGTATACGTTTTCTTCTGGGTCGATGATGATATTCATGAAGACCAAACGATCTGTCATGGCGAACGCTTCACGGTAAGCCGCTTCCAAATCACCTGGCTTATCAATCGTCATACCCACGTGACCAAAGCTCTCTGCCAACTTTTTGAAGTCAGGCAAAGCATCAACGTAAGAGTTTGAGTAACGACCATCGTAGAAGAATTCTTGCCACTGGCGAACCATGCCCATGTAGCCGTTGTTCAACAGAATGATTTTGATTGGCAAATCGTATTGCTTACAGGTTGCCAACTCTTGAATACACATCTGGATAGACGCTTCACCAGTCACACACGCAACGTGTGCATCTGGGAATGCTTGTTTAACACCCATTGCAGCTGGCAAACCAAAGCCCATGGTGCCAAGACCACCTGAGTTGATCCAACGACGTGGCTTATCAAACGGATAGAACTGCGCCGCAAACATCTGGTGCTGACCTACATCTGAGGTCAGGTAGAAGTCGTCGTCTTTGGTCACTTTGTACAAAGTTTCCATCGCGAACTGAGGCTTGATCACCTCATCACTCTGGCGATAGCTCAATGACTTCTTAGAACGCCATTCACCAATCTGATTCCACCATGCGTCAAGTGCTGGCTCATCCATTTTCACGTTGAGCTCAGCCATCATGCTTAGCATGTCAGTCAACACGCTCTTAACTTGGCCTACGATTGGCACATCAACTTGAACCGTCTTAGAGATAGACGCAGGGTCAACATCAATGTGAATGATGCGAGCTTCAGGACAGAAGCTTGCAAGCTTGCCGGTCACACGGTCATCAAAACGCGCGCCGATGGCGATCAACACGTCAGTTTCGTGCATTGCCATGTTGGCTTCGTAGGTACCATGCATACCGAGCATGCCAAGGAATTTCTCATCAGTCGCAGGATATGCACCCAAGCCCATCAACGTATTGGTCACTGGGAAGTTCGTACGCTGAATCAATTCGCGAAGCTCATCGGATGCTTCACCCAGAACCACACCACCACCGGTGTAAACCACAGGACGCTTCGCTTCCATCATCATGTCGACAGCTTTGCGAATCTGACCTAAGTGACCTTTCTCAGCCGGCGCGTAAGAACGCATATCAACAGCTTGAGAATAATCGTAAGAGATCTTGATGTTTGGATCAGTAATGTCTTTCGGGATATCGATAACCACAGGACCCGGACGGCCTGACATTGCGATATGGAACGCCTTCTTCATGGTCATTGCGAGATCCTTAAGATCTTTAACCAAGAAGTTGTGCTTTACACACGGACGGGTAATACCAATGGTATCGACCTCTTGGAATGCATCCGAACCGATAACGGGTGTTGGCACCTGACCGGTAATCACGATCAGTGGAATAGAGTCCATGTAAGCGGTTGCGATACCGGTAACCGCATTGGTCGCACCAGGACCTGAGGTTACAAGCGCTACACCTGGCTTACCGGTCGCACGTGCATAGGCATCTGCTGCGTGAGTCGCTGCTTGCTCGTGGCGGACGAGAATGTGACGGACAGATTCCTGCTGGAAAATTGCATCGTAAATATGCAGCACAGCACCGCCTGGGTAACCCCAAACATACTCTACCCCTTCGTCTTTCAAAGACTGAACGACGATCTCAGCACCACTGAGTTCCACGTGTGACCTCCGGTTGGCGGGAATGTCCCGCTAAATCAGGAAAAAATGCCCGGTGAGACCGGGCAATTCGAAACATCGCAAAGTACTGATATTCGCCTGCGAGGTCAATAGTTAGCTGTATTAAAAACCTTAAGGCTTGAGAGAAAAAACGCTCTCAAATCATCGATTTGCGCAAATCAGTCGAGGAGCGAGGACGGCTTATCCTCTGGTGCTTGAATTTCGACCTTATCGATCTTCTCAAAACGACTGCTAATTTTGCTCGCCGAGGTGTGAATTTCACCGACATCTTTTTGCGCCTGATCGATGTGCTTGGACAGGTTATCCATTCGTTTCTGGAAGCGCGAAAAGTCTTCTGCCAAACGTCGCAGGTGCTCTTGAATGATATGCATCTGCTTACGCGTCGCGTCATCTTTGAGCACAGCTCGAGCCGTTGTCAGCACCGCCATCAAGGTCGTCGGCGACACCATCCAAACGCGAGCTCGCTGAGATTCGTCGACAAGATCCGGGAAACTGGCGTGAATTTCGGCGAAAATCGCCTCTGCGGGAATGAACATCACCGCACCATCAGCCGTCTCACCCGCGATCAGATACTTACTTGAGATGTCGTCGATGTGCTTTTTGATGTCTTTTTTGAACTGCGCCGCTGCCGCTGTGCGATCCACCTCAGCCGCATCGATATCCATCATCCGCTTGTAGCTCTCGAGCGGGAATTTGGCATCAATAGCCACATTACCCGTTGGCTCTGGCAGCTTAAGCAGACAGTCCACGCGCTTACCGTTAGACAAGGTTGCCTGCATCTCATAAGCATCTGCTGGCAGTACATTCGCGACCAAACCTGATAGCTGCACCTCACCAAAAGCACCACGCGAACGCTTGTCGTTAAGCACCTCTTGCAAACTGACCACATTACCCGACAGCTCGGTGATACGTTTTTGCGCCTCATCGATTCGCGTTAGATGCTCAAGCACCTTGGTGAAGGTCTCGGTGGTTTTCTCAAAACCCACACTTAAACGCTTTTCTACCTGACCACTGATCTCTTTAAGGCGCTCATCATTGGTTCGGGTGAGAGATTCGAGCTGTTTATTTTGCAGCTCTGAGGTTTGCTTCATCTCTTGGCGCATCTGCTCACTGAGCAAACCCAAGGTCTTTACCAGTTGCTGTTGCTGATTCTCGCGATTCTCAGTTAATGAGTTACTAATTGCCTGGCGCTGCCCCTCAAAACGTTCAAACATTGCCTCGCGCAACGCGCTGGCATCTTGCTGAGTTTGTTTTTCGATATTGCTGACCTTGTCTGACAAAATCGCTTGGAGCTGAGAGATCGCGTTATGGAGTGCGGTTTGTTGCTGCTCACGGGATTGCTCAATCTTCTTCGCAAGCGCCTCTGGATCAGCATCACTATCAGACGAACGACGTAACCATGTCGCCAGACCAGCACCGAGAATAACACCCAGTAAGCCTACGATCGCTGTGATCCAGATAGAGTCCATTAAGCGTTTACCTTGCTTTCCGCATTATTGCTTGGGGATGAACATGCGTAGAATACGCCAATTCTATAGATCTAACGTATCAGATAAAGCATGCGCGTTCACTTGCAGGCACTCGGTTGCCGACTCAATGAGGCCGAACTCGAAACGTGGTCACGAGATTTTCGTGAGCGCGGCATTTCGACCTGCAAGGACGTTGGCGACGCCGACATCATTGTGATCAATACCTGTGCGGTAACCTCTGAGTCGGTAAAAAAATCACGCAACTTAATTCGTCGCGCACAACGTAACAACCCCAATGCCAAACTGATCATGAGTGGTTGCTATGCCGCCCTATCAGCCGACCAAGCTGCCGATGAACTCGGTGTCGATCTGGTTGTCGGTAACCACGAGAAAGATCGACTGGTCGATATTGCCGCATCAGCACTCGAACTACCCACCATGCCGGTATCCGCTCAAGAGCCTGGCGAGGTTTCTTTATTAGAGCGCGGCCGTCAGCGTGCCTTCATTAAAGTGCAAGATGGTTGTCGTTATCGTTGTACCTACTGCATCGTAACCATCGCGCGTGGTGAAGAACGCAGTCGCCCTCTGGGTGAAATACTCGATGAGATCAATGCACTGCATGCCGATGGCATTAGCGAAGTGGTTCTAGCTGGTGTGCATCTTGGTGGCTATGGCAGTGATAACGGCTCTTCACTTTACGAATTAGTCGAGACTGTACTGGCAAAAACCAGTATTCCACGGATTCGATTAGGTTCAGTTGAGCCATGGGACTTGCCCGAAAACTTTTGGGCGTTATTCAGTAACCCACGTTTGATGCCGCATCTTCATCTACCGATACAATCTGGCGCAGATAGCGTACTGCGTCGAATGTCCCGTCGCTGTAAGACCGGTGAGTTCAGCTCGCTGATCGAACAAGCCCGCCAAGCGATTCCTGAATTCAATGTCACCACCGATGTGATCGTCGGCTTCCCTGGCGAAACAGAAGATGAGTGGCAAGAGACGCTCGCATTTGTTGAGCGATTGAAGTTTGGTCACATTCATATCTTTGCGTTCTCAGCACGCGAAGGTACCAAGGCAGCAACCTTGCCAATGCCAATTCCACGTGAGACCAAACGGATTCGCAGTGAACAACTGCATGAACTTGCTGCGCAACATAAACGCGAAACCTTTGAGCGTTACCTTGGCGCCAAGTTTGACGTACTCTTCGAAGGTCAAAATGAAGATCAGCAATGGCGCGGTTACACCCCTAACTTTTTGCGCGTTGCTGTTAGCTCAAACGAGGATCTTGGAAACACGATCCGAAGCGTTCGTATCAACGCCATTACCGATGATGGTGAACATCTGATTGCAGAGCTGATTTAAATATCCAGATCAACCCAGATCGGTGCGTGATCAGATGGCTTTTCCATACCACGCAAATCGTAAGCAACACCGGCATCTTTGACTTTGTCATTTAGCATGGCCGTTGCCAACAATACATCGATACGTAAGCCTCGCTTCGGATCGGCATCAAAGCCTTTGCTACGGTAATCGAACCAGCTAAATACGTTATCAACCGATGGATGCGCCGTGCGGAAGGTGTCATGCAGACCCCAACCTTGCAGACGCTCAAACCACTCGCGTTCTTCTGGCAAGAAGCTGCACTTACCATCACGCAGCCAACGCTTCATGTTGCTATCACCGATACCAATGTCAGCATCTTGTGGCGCGATATTTACATCACCGATCACCATCAAAGCTTGATCAGCTGAATACTGTGATTCGAGTAACGCTTGTAGCTCTTCGTAAAAACGCTTTTTGTGAGGAAACTTAGTTTCATGGTCACGGCTTTCACCTTGCGGGAAGTAACCATTAATCACCGTGAGCTGCTCACCCTTTGGAGTTTTGTAAGTACCAGTAATTAATCGGCGTTGCGCGTCATCGTCATCGCTCGGCAAACCCAAGATTGCATCAACCGGCTCTTCTTTTGATAACAAAGCCACACCATAGTGCGACTTCTGCCCGTAAAAACGAACGTGGTAGCCCATCTCTTGAATCATCTCGAGCGGGAAATCAGGATCGTTTACCTTGGTTTCTTGCAGACCAATTACATCAGGGTCGTAGGTATCGCGAAGTGCTTCGAGTTGATGTGGACGCGCCCGCACGCCATTGATATTAAAAGACACTATGCGCATTACTTCTGCCCCGCTATCTCGAATGTTTCTTTGTAACCCATCTGCTCACCATGACGATATGCCTGGCCCCAGGCCATCACCTCGTGACCTTGAAGATCTGCCTCATCATCTAGCGATTGACCACAAGGCTGCTGATCGGCAAGCAGCTCAACCAAGCCTTTAACCATGCCATTGGCATAGCCTCGGTTGTACCAAAGCTGACCATCTTCATGATTCTCTTGATACGCCGCAGACTCTTCTCGCAAACGCGTGATTAGGTCACACAATTGGCTTATCAGTTCTTCTGGCAATGCAGTCATTGGAAATTCGGGTTACTCTTTTTTCATTAGAGTAACAGTCACACACCAACACGTCACCGGAAGATCCGTATGCTTTTGAAACAACTTGGCCTCGTTCGAATTGGTCTGCTCGTTTTGAGTATCTTGTGCTATCCCATGGCGTTCTTTGCGGACATGAAGCCTGAGGGCATTGGTATTTTCACCGCTTACATCACCCCATCTGTCACTGTGATGCTAATTTTTGTTCTCGCACTCGATGCGCTGATGAATCGCGTCTTTATGATTGAGCGCGAGCCCGAGATCACCGCTATGCACCGCACCCGCATGCGTGCTGATTTGCTCGTACTTGCTGGCCTGATTGGCTTTTGGTTCCCGTATTTCCGCTCAATCGGCGCTCTGTAAGTCACAGCCCCAAAAGCCCCGACGCTTGATAGAATTACGGTTTGTTGTAACTCTCAAACCGATCTCTATTCATGCGTACCTCTCAATTCCCGCTGCAAACCCTGAAAGAAGTTCCTGCCGACGCGCAGATTGCTAGCCATCAGCTCATGATGCGTGCGGGCCTGATCCGCAAACTCGCGGCCGGTCTTTACACCTGGATGCCACTCGGCCTTCGCGTGCTGCGAAAAGTCGAAGCGATTGTGCGTGACGAGATGAACAAAGCTGGTGCGCTCGAAGTACTGATGCCTGCGGTTCAACCTGCTGAGTTATGGGAAGAGTCCGGTCGTTGGCAGAAATACGGCGCTGAACTACTTCGGCTGCAAGATCGCCATGGTCGTGACTTCTGCTTTGGCCCAACTCACGAAGAGATCATTACGGATCTAGCACGCAATGAGCTCAGCAGTTACAAACAACTACCGATCAACTTTTATCAAATTCAAACTAAATTCCGTGATGAGCGTCGCCCACGTTTTGGCGTGATGCGCGCACGTGAGTTCTTGATGAAAGATGCGTACTCATTCCACGCGAATGCTGAATCACTGCAAGAAACCTACGATGCCATGCACGCAGCTTACTGCGCAGTCTTTGAGCGGTGTGGTTTGAACTATCGTCCAGTCGCTGCAGATACCGGCAGCATCGGCGGTAACGCCTCACACGAGTTCCACGTACTTGCCGATGCCGGCGAAGATGCCATCGCCTTCTCAACCGAAAGTGATTACGCCGCTAACGTTGAACTTGCTGAAGCACTCGCGCCTAAAGCGCAAGCCGATGTGGCTAGCGAAGAGATGCGCACCGTTGATACACCAAACGCAAAAACGATTGATGAGATTGTTGAGCAATTCAAACAACCGATTGAACGCACCGTAAAAACACTGATCGTTCGCGCAAATGAAGAGGCTGATGCCCAGCTTGTTGCCATCATCATGCGTGGTGATCACGAGCTAAATGAAATCAAAGCAGCTAAGCACCCACTATTGACTGACCCGATCCAAATGGCGACCGAAGAAGAAATTCGTGCTGCGATTGGTGCAGGCCCAGGCTCACTTGGCCCTGTTGGTTTAAACATGCCAGTCCTAGTCGATCGTGCTGCTGCCGTCGCTAACGACTTCTCAGCCGGTGCCAATAAAGATGGTAAGCACTTCTTCGGCCTTAACTGGGGTCGTGATGTTGAGCTTGGCGAGATCGTTGATCTACGCAACGTCATCGAAGGCGACCCAAGCCCATGTGGTAAAGGTAAGATCACTATCGCACGCGGTATCGAAGTGGGTCACATCTTCCAATTAGGCCAGACCTACAGCAAAAAGCTGAACTGCACCGTGTTGGATGAAAACGGTAAATCTATTGTTACCACCATGGGTTGTTATGGCATTGGTGTATCTCGCGTTGTAGGTGCTGCAATTGAGCAACACCATGATGACAACGGCATTGTTTGGCCAACCGCGATGGCGCCATTCCAAGTGACCTTAATCCCCATGAATATGAAGAAGTCTGAGCGCGTTCGTGAAGCTGCTGAAAAGCTCTACAACGAACTGAAAGATGCCGGCATTGATGTGTTGTTTGATGATCGTGATGCCCGACCAGGTGTCATGTTTGCCGACTGCGAATTGATTGGTATTCCACATCGTGTAGTTATTGGTGATCGCAGCTTAGATAACGGTGAGGTTGAGTATCGCGCGCGTACCGCAGACGATAACGAGATGATGCCACTCGAAGGTTTCGTTGAAACACTGCGCAATAAGATCAATGCAGAACTAACATCTGCTTGATTTAGCAGCCATTTGACACCGCGAGCATCAACAGTGACACTCGCATCCAATTCAATATAAACAGTGATGTAACAGCATGGAAAAACAAACTCAGAACAGCTACACCCGTGAAGAACTACTGGATTGTGGTCACGGCAAACTTTTTGGTGAAGGTAACGCACAGCTACCTGTACCCAACATGCTGATGATGGATCGCATCAACTTGATCACTGACGAAGGCGGCTTGCACGGCAAAGGTCAGATCAAAGCTGAGCTCGACATTACTCCAGACCTCTGGTTCTTCGATTGTCACTTCCCTGGCGATCCAGTGATGCCAGGCTGTTTGGGCTTGGACGCTATGTGGCAGTGTGTCGGCTTCTACCTCGCTTGGTTAGGTAATCCAGGTCACGGACGTGCCCTTGGAGTTGGTGAGGTTAAATTCACCGGCCAGGTACTCCCCACTGCGAAAAAAGTAACCTACTATCTAGATATCAAGCGTGTAATCGCTCGCAAACTCGTATTAGGTATCGCAGATGGACGTATGGAAGTGGATGGTCGTGAAATTTACACCGCCCAAGATTTGCGCGTGGGCTTGTTCACCGACACCGGCGGCTTCTAAACACCCCTTTCTCACAGGGCTAGTCTTACTAGCCCTGCTCTCCTCTTCAGCATTCGCTGAATCTCTCAAAGACGTACTTGAACTTAACGAAGCACCCCCTGGGGTTGTCTTCGAAATCGTCGAAGCCGGCGGTGATAGTTGGTATGCCACTAAACCCATGCTGCTAAAAGCGATCGACAAGCTACACGCTAAATTTGCGGGTCTCGATATCGTTGTGGTGTCACATGGTAGCGAGCAGTTCGCACTCACCAAAAAGAATCAAATCAAGTACAAAAGCTTGCACGACACCGTGAAAGATCTTGGCGAAAAGAACATCCACGTACATGTTTGCGGTGTGCATGCCAGTTGGCGCAGCATGACAGCCGAAGACTTCCCTGATTATGTTGATGTCGCGCCGTCAGGCCCTGCACAAATCAATCAGTACCGTGCTTTGGGGTATGTGGTGATTGATGATTTTGCGGATTAATGTTCCTTTATAAACGAAGCCATTATCCCAACAACTTTGTCTTCAACGCCTAAGTAACCATGGTGTGATTTTCCACCACACACCTTTTTAGGCTTTCCTTTTTTACCGCCAGTAACAATCTTCACTTCCACCAATGGTGCGTTAGAAAGTTTTTTTGCAATCCTTGGGATGCCACTTGCTTGTGTTTTGTCACAACCGTCTTTCTCATGATGCACAAATAAAGTTGGCACTGTGATTTCTTCCAAATCATATTCAGCCAACCCCCACCCCAATGGATTAGATTCAACAATACTCGATGTCAAAACAATGCCGTGTATTTGATCACTATTACGAACAGCAAAATTTGTTACCGATTCAGTTCCCCTACTGGTCCCGACAAGCCATATGGGTAGCCTATTTTCTTCCTTAATTTTCTTTATCAAATCCTTAATATCTGAAGCATGCTCAGTAGATCGGCGAAAACCTGATTGGAACATCCCTCCTAATTTTCCTGACTGTTGTTTATCTGAAGGCGCATCCACAGAAATTACATTAAAACCTTGAGCAGCCATTTGGCCTCTGGTCCGAATCAAAAAGTTTCCATTCAACCCCTTTGGCCCATCTTCTGAGGCTTTAATTCGCCCATGACCTCCCGGAAACAAAATAACATTCGCGAGCACATCACCCTGTCCTTCAAGGAACAGATATTTAAGTGATTCACCTCGAGTCGTTTGTATTTCGTGCAATGACTCATATGAATGAGCACCTATGGAATACAAAAAAGCGCTCACTAAAAACAATAACTTTTTCATGCTGCCACCTAGGACAAAATAACTGGATTTAGTATCTGCTCAATTTCCATATTTGCGTTATCAAAGTTTTTTTCAAGACATAAAAAAGCCGGCCCGAGGGCCGGCAATATCCATCTGCTTTAGGACAATTAAACAGTCAGATCATCCGCTAGAGAATCTCTGATGTTTTGGGGAATTGGTTCCATGGCGTAGTCATAGTTAGGGTGATCGATACCCATGCTAATCGACGCGCCATCTTTAACAGCTGCCACCATTTCTGGCGTAAGCTCAATACGCATGAAGTGAACGGATGAGGTTTTTGTCTCATCTTCACGCTCTAGATCTTCATCTGAGATGGGTGTCACACGCGCGAAGTCAGCTACCTGAATCCACACATGACGCTCGATACCAATCAAGTTAGCTAGCGCTACTTTGCGCTCTTCTGGATCTGGGAACTCAACCATAAAGGTTGCCTTCCAGTTATGACCATCTGGAATCAGCGGGTTGTAGGCATCTATCTCTTCTTGAATACCTGCGGCCTCAAAAATCTTTTCGATACGCAGCATCTCTTGAATCTGATACTGCATGGTCAAACGATCTTCAAAATACAAGTTCACGTTTGGACCAATTTGAAGGCGACGATTCTTTTTATGGGCCATCACCTGAGCGCGATATTCTGGTCGCATCTCAGCGTACTTTTCTAACGTGTATAAATCTTCTCTTGCTAGTTTTTCCATCGTTAACTCCAGTTATCTCGCTTAAATACCGTAAGCAATTCGGGCTAAGGTGATTGGGTGTTTTGGCTCACTGCCATCGCCTAGTCCGTTAGCAATTTGGTGACCCGCCATCGCACAGTCACTTGAGTAATAGTTTGGCTCTGCCTTCTTTACTCGATTCACGACAGGGCGCGCGATCTTCATTGAATTCTCATGGAACTCCTTTTTCACCGCATAGGTACCATCGTGGCCTGAGCAGCGCTCTATCATGTCGACCTTCGTATTTGGAATCAGTTCCAAGAACTCACGAGTCTTAGGTCCAATACGCTGCACACGCTGGTGACAGGCTGCGTGATACGCGACTACACCCACTTCACCATTGAAGTCCGTGTTGAGCTTGCCGTGCTTATGACGAAGCATCAGGTACTCAAATGGGTCGTACATCGCATCGCGAACCTTTGCCACATCTGGATCGTTCGGGAACATCAATGGCAATTCTTGTTTAAACATCAATACGCAAGAGGGTACTGGCGCCATGATGTCCCAACCTTCATCAACCAACTTAGCCAATGCCGGAATATTCACCTCTTTTGCTGCTGCGACTGACTCGAGATCACCGAGCTCAAGCTTTGGCATGCCACAGCACTTTTCTTTATCTGCCAAGGTGACAGGAATGTTGTTGTGACGCAGGACTGCAACTAAGTCTTCACCGGATTGAGGATCGTTTTTGTTGCCATAACAGGTAGCAAACAGAGCGACCTTACCCGTAGTAGGACCTGCTGGCTCAGCGCCTGCACCATCATCAGCGGCAATGCGCTTACGCAATGGCTTGCTGTGGAACTTTGGCAAGGTAGCGTTTTTATGCACACCAAAGGTGCTTTCTAAAACACTACGGAAGGCGCCATTATTGTTCATGGTGTTAACCACACCAGCAACGACAGGGATGCCCGCGAACTTACCTAAGGTGTCAGTGCTCGAAAGTGTCTTGTCGCGGAAACTCGCGCCTTCTTTCTTGAATTTGACCGCTTTGGCTTGCAGCATCAAATGCGGGAAGTCGAGATCCCACTCATGTGGTGGCACGTAAGGACACTTGGTTAGGAAACACAGGTCACACAAGTAACACTGATCGACAACCTTCCAGTAATCCGCCTTCTTAACGCCATCGACTTCCATGGTGTCTGACTCGTCTACCAAGTCAAACAATGTTGGGAAAGATTCACATAAGCTCACGCAACGGCGACAACCGTGGCAAATATCAAACACACGCTCAAGCTCATCGAAGAGTTTGTCTTCGTTGTAAAACTCAGGATTAGTCCAATCCAAGTTGTGTCTTGTTGGTGCTTCTAAACTACCTTCGCGTGACATAGTCATCTTCCTAAAATTTGGGAGATGGAGAGGCCATACGACCTCTCCAGAACGAACAATTAGCCGTCCAAGTTATCCAGAGCTTTCTGGAAACGGTTCGCGTGAGAACGCTCAGCTTTCGCTAGTGTCTCGAACCAATCTGCGATCTCGTCGAAACCTTCGTCGCGAGCATCTTTCGCCATACCTGGGTACATGTCGGTGTACTCGTGAGTCTCACCGGCAATTGCCGCTTTCAAGTTGTCAGCGGTGCCACCCATTGGCAAACCAGTTGCTGGATCGCCGGTTTCTTCCAAGTACTCAAGGTGACCGTGTGCGTGACCGGTTTCACCTTCTGCAGTTGAACGGAAAACCGCTGCTACATCGTTGTAGCCTTCAACGTCTGCTTTTGCTGCGAAGTACAAGTAACGACGGTTAGCTTGTGACTCACCTGCAAATGCGTCTTTTAAGTGTTGTTCAGTTTTTGAACCTTTTAGAGACATAGTTTCCTCCAGAGTTGTTATTGATCAGCACCCTGCTGACCGCTAGCGAATTAACTATAGGGGCCAGTATCGGCCTAGTGAAATGATTTGTAGCTATGCCTGTAATAGACAGAGACTATCGATAAGAATGAAATGATTGTGTCATAAACTAAGCTTGTTCAGAGAATCTCAACACAGCTTATAGAACAGGCAGTTACGGCTTTTTTGAGCGTCTCAATGGCATCTGGACGAGGGAAACTCTTACGCCATGCTATCGCGACAGTACGACTTGGCGCATGACCCGCGAAACGTTTGACTGAGACAAGACGTTGGGAGAAGCGATCTGCCCCTGCTGCTGAGCACGGTAAAACCGTCACACCCAAGCCACCGGCAACCATGTAGCGAATCGTCTCAAGTGAACTACCTTCAAGAGATTGGGCTGCTTTTCCATCGCTTCGGCGTGGCACGCAGTCTGGACAGACTTCGAGCACTTGATCTCTGAAACAATGCCCCTTGCCAAGCATCAAGACATCTTCTTTAGCCATCGAATCCATTTCGACTTCATCTATTTGATTTAAGGGATGTGAGCTTGGAATCAGCAGCACAAAAGGCTCTTCATACAGCGGGATAGTTTCGATACCTGGCTCATCAAACGGCAATGCGATAACAATTGCATCGAGATCACCTTGTTTGAGCTTTTCAGTCAGTACCGAAG